>JGI24539J26755_10000278_pt1 | contig 23604 bp, 12 predicted proteins | sample NorSeaMetagenome_2_FD_26755 | JGI IMG/M metagenome (IMG submission 26755) | reverse complement strand
CCCGCGGCGGACCCCGGCCTCGAACCCGGCCTCGAACCCGGCCTCGAACCCGCCCCCCCGGTTTGCCTCACTCGCGCCAGCGAGAGGTCCTTCTTCAGCGCCTCCAGCACCCGCGCCGACTCCGCAACCTCGTGCCTCAGCGCGGTCACCCTCCTGGCGTCCGGGTCCACGTTCACGATCGCCCTGCCGCGGATCAGTCGCATGGACGCGGCGAATCGAAGGGTATCGAGGGTCTCCGGGTGGTCGTCGTCGCTGGGTGACACCGAGGCGATCAGGAACGATCGAGCGTTGCCCCCGAGGGACTCCCGGAACACCCGCGTCAGCGCAGCCTCGTCCCTCCCGGCGTCGTCGGGTACACTGCCGTCGTCCTCCTCCGCGGTGACCGGCCTGATGGACGCCACGGCCTCGCCGCTCTTGGCCCTGGCGGCGAGCGTGTCCACGCACCGCCTCAGGGCCGAGGTTGACTTGTTCACCGGCGAGTCCGCCCCGGCCGCGCTCCGCTCCGATCCCGCGGCGTCGACGAGCGTGAGCCTGCTCACGGCGGGTGGGGCGTCCCGCATCGCCGCGGTCGCGACCCCCGACGACGAGGCCTGGGCGGCGCCACTTCCGCGCGGGAACCTGGTGAGGACCAGCCGGACGACCACGTGCGACCGGCGCCACGACAACGAGCCCCTCCGCCGCGTGGCCTCCGCCAGGAACTTCTCGAACTGTCTCCTGGACGCGATGGGTCGGGCGGTGAGTCCCTCCACGTGCCCGTCCTTCGATACCTCCAGGTCGTGATCGCCCCTGTCGTCCTTATCGCGCTCCGAGCTGACTGGCGCGAGCAGGTCCCTGGCGAGCTCGCAGTGAATCTCAAACGCGCTCATCTCGACCCGGACCTCCGCGCCGGTGCCGCTGCCCCCGGCGACGGCACCCGCGCGCTCGCGCTCGACCCGGGCGAACAGGTCCGCGCCTATCCTAGGGATCAGCCCCGCGTCGTGGTCGAACGCGATATCGTCCACCCGGGAGCGGTCCCCGCCTCGGTCGTCGCCCCAGAGGGTGTACGTCTTCCCGGTGCCCGTCTGTCCGTACGCCATGACCCCGACGTCGTATCCGTCCCACGCCGCGCGCAGGGCGGGCTCGCCGACCGCCGCGTACACCTCCTCCTGGGTCTCGTCCAGTTCCCACGCGTTGTCGAAGGTGAAGTCCTCGGAGTTCCACGTTCGCGCGTCGCTGCACGCCACCCGCCTGCCCGCGGAGATGTTGAGGCATCTCCCAGCCCCGAGGTCGCGCTCGATGCTCGTCATCGGACGCACGCGCACGGCGACGCGGGTGTGGCTGACCACCTCCCCCCTATCACCTCTGGGGAGCGTCATGACGGCGGTGCCTATCCTGGCGCGCCTCTGCTTGTGAGAAGGCGGACGACGGGGGGGGGCAGTTTGAAAAACGCCAATCTGGAGAGAGTCTGCTGTCTCGCGACGAGATGACGATGGAATCTACTAGGTCCGCTACAAGGTTATCTGCTATGCTGTTCTCCCCGAAGAGAATGGTATCAGCTCGCCGCCCCCGCGCTCTTCGCCCCCGGGGCGTCCCACATCCCCGGCCTCCACATCCCCTGGATCGACGGCGTGTCCGTGATCTTCCCGCTCCCCGGCATCTTCGTGTTCGATTTCCTCCCCTTCTCGCTGAACAGGAAGTCCAGGTGGTGCCTGATCTGTTTCTCCTCCTTGTTCTTCAGGTCCACAGTCTTCTGTCTGCCGCTTCGATACGTCCCGGTCACGTTGGGATGCCTCCCCCGGCGCACAGTGGTGGTGATGTCCAGGTGCGACCAGTCCTCCCGCAGCGTCTTGAGGTGATTCTCGAGGAAGTTGCGGAGGTGACGGCTGCTGCCGCTGTGGTCGCAGTACTTGAGGTCTAGGCGCATGAGCTGATAGACGCCGCGGATAGACATGGTGGCGAGCTCTCGACAGTGATCACACCGGCGTGAAGATCGAGTCCTTCGCTCGTCCGATCTCGCGTTTCCGCGCGTGAAGAAGTGGGACTCGGTAAACCTAAATCAACTCGAGTTTATCAAATCAAGTTTCTACGGCTGCAGCGCCGGTGATTGGTGTTGAACGTGGGTGCGTTCATGACGTATCGTTAATACCGATCAGTCCTTGGACTTGAAGAAACCGGAGAGGCGGAACTTCTCGGTGGAGTCCTCCGTGTCGGATCCGTCGTCGCTGCTCGAGTCGCTGCTGGAGTCGCTGGACGACCTGTCCCGCCTGCTCTTCTTCTCCTTCTTGTGCTTCTTGGACTTCTTCTCCTTCTTCTCCTTCTTCTCCTTCTTCTTCTTGCTCTTCTTGGACTTTTTATCCTTCTTCTCCTTCTTNTCCTTCTTGTGCTTCTTGCTCGCCTTGTGGCTCGCCTCCGCCAGCTCCTGCTCCGCCGCCCGTACCTCGTCCATCCGTCTCTTCTTCTCCTGCATGAGCTCGTACTCCCTCTCCCTCGCGGCCATGGCGTCCCCTTTCCTCTTCTCCCTCTTCTCGGCGCCGTTCATCACCTCGAACATCGGCCTCCCGCACTCGTCGGTGCCGATCTTGCGTTTGTTCCCGTGCAGACGCTGGTCCGCCCACAGCTTGTCCATGCCCACCTGGTCCTCCGGCTTCTTCTCGCTCGCGTAAGGATCGGAGCCGACGATGGAGGACCAACGATCGGACACCTTCAGGGCGGCCGACGTGACCACCCTNTTGCCCGCAGGCATGGGCACGCGTCCGGCGGTGGCGGGCATCTCGCTCGAACCTTACTCTTCTGCTCCTCTTGGTTCTGGTTCGNCGGTGGCAACTGGGAGACTCTTTTCCTTGGTGGTGCCGCCCACCTGCTGACTGCCGAGCGCCGAGCGCCGACAACCCCTGAAAAGTATTGAGATGCTGAAAAGTCATACAGGGAAAACGCGATGATTCATTTATTTGCCCTGTGGTATCACTACTGTATGATATCCAGTCATCAAAATGTCCTAATCTTCATTTACTAGCCTGCTAGCTGGAGACCGAAACTCGAAAATTGTTGTAACACCTGAAATCGGTTTCAACTTCCATCGCGGCCATAACCAAAGCCGGCGGCCAGAGGGGCGCGGCATTAACCGGAAAGTCGAAGANGCGAGGGCGTCGTTATCGTGTGCGTCGATCGCGAGCGCCGGAATCGGGATCGATCGTTCGGCTCTCNCCGCGGTCTCGGGGCGGAAACACATCCTCGCGGGTGAAAAACATGGCGCGAAGACGTGAGAGCAACAACGCCGCGGGCATGGTTAGGACCGCGGCGCTGGTGATCGCGCTCGTCGCCGGAGCCCGAGGCGCGGTCGCCGATGCGACGCTCGCAGCGTCCGTGGCGAGGCCTCTCTCGACCGCGGGTTCGGGCATCGTCAACTCGGCCAAGGTCGGATCCGCGGGCGTCGTCACCGATGCTGCACTACCCACCGTTGGCGATCTGGCTGGCGCCGCGGGCTCGCACTCGCCCGCCTTCGAGGACTTCATGCGAAAATTCGAGAAGGCGGAGACGTACTGCCCGGGATCCATGCCCCCGTGCGACGAGTCCCTGAGGCGCGAGAAGGTCTTTCACGCCAACGTCGCCGCCATCGAGGCGCACAACGCCGCGCGCGGGGGCGAAGGGTCCGAGGAAAAGGGAGGGATGAAGATGGGCGTGACGCGGTTTGCGGACCTCACCGAGGATGAGTTCTCGAAGCACCACGGCAAGGGATTCAACGCCATGGACAAGGAGGAGGAGAAGGGCGCCGGTGACGAGGGTGTTTCGGCATCACGCGCCGAGGGAGAGAAGGAGGCGAAGCCTAAGCGCTCCGCCACCCCGCTGGGCGAAGTCAAGCAGACGCGCGCAAAGCTCGGGGCTGGCGGCGGCCTCAAGGTCCCGAAGCATCACAACTGGCCCTTGCACGACCTCGGTGACGATATCGACGATCGTAGCGCGGAGGAGATCGCCGCCGATGAGAGTATTCCCGTGGCCATCGTCGAGCTCGCGCGCAAGCGACTCAAGGATGGCAGGAAGCACTGCAGACGCTTCATGAAATTTGTGCACCAGTACGGAAAGCAAAAGCAGTACTGCGGCGACATGGATGCGTTCCCGTGCGAGGAGTCCCACAGGCGTGAGATCATCCTGCTGCGCAACATTGAGCAGATTGAGGCGCACAACGCGAAGCGCAAGAAGGGTGGGATGAGGAAGATTGTCACGAGGTTTGCGGATCTTCTCCCCGAGGAGTTTGCGTCGGCGCACGCCACGTACGCAGCGGGGAACACGCTCAAGGACCACCTGGCCAAGACCAAAGATGCGAAGAAATCGGTCAAGGACAAGACGGGAAGGAAGACTCTGGAGAGGCAGGGTGATAAGGTGAAGGCTTTGCACGAGGAGAAGGCTGTGCACGAGGTGAAGGCTTTGCACGAGGAGAAGGCTGTGCACGAGGAGCGGACAAAATCTTTGAGCGCGAAGGTGGGCAAGCACACCGACCATCACGCGAAGGAGGCGGCGCTCGGCGCAGCCGAGCCCACTGAACTCAGAGATATGCTTCGTGCCGCCCGGCAGGCTGATGCGGAGGCGAAGTCTTACGGCGTGAAGATGCAAATCAACGACGCCGACATCGACGAGGATCTCCTGGCGGCCATCAGCTCCGACCTGGAGTTGCAGTCGACCGCGGTGGCCGTGTCCAAACCCCGCTCCGCTTCCCGGCTGGGAGCCATGAAGAAGGCGCTTCCCAAGGATATCGATCTTCCCAAGACCCTGGACTGGAGGCAGAAGATGGACATCGGCCCGCTGTACTCGCAGGGTGCATGCTCCGGGTGCTGGGCGTACAGCACGGTCCAGGTGATTGCGGACAGCAAGCTCATTGGCACCGGCCACCGCCCGAGCCCGAGCCCGTATTACCTGCTTTCGTGCGACGAGCTCGACAGCGGGTGCAACACCGGGAACATGGCCACGGCGTACGCGTGGATTCAGGTGCAACAGCACGGTATCCTGAGCGTGGAGGACTTCCCAACAGCGAGTGACAGGTGCATGGAGGCGGAATCTAACGATAAGGCCAAGGGCGTCACCATCGACGGTTTCTGCGAGATTCCTCCTCTGCGGGGTGCGGAGACTGTCTACGCGTTGCTCCGCGCGCTTTACCAGCAGCCCGTCGCGATCGGCATGAACGTCAAGCCCCTGCAGCTGTACGGAGGCGGACTGGTCACCATGGAGGACTGCCCGCCGGCTTCTAGCGATCAGATCAACGCCATCAACCACGCCGCCGTCGTCGTCGGCTGGGGTGAGGACGAGGAGAGCGGTAAGCCTTACTTCCTCGTTAAGAATTCTTACGGTCAGGACTGGGGTGAGAATGGGTACGCGCGGCTTGAGATGGCGTACGACGGCGATTCCATGTACGGGGCGTGCGGGATGTTTGCGGAGCAGAACTATCCGCTCACGGATGGTCGCGACTGCACCGAGGGATCGGAGAAGAAATGGAGCGAGCTTCGGGGAGACGACGTCTACCTGATGCCCGACAACGTGGTGATCCTGCCCGACGGTGGTGGCATCCTCACCCCGGCGCGCATCAAGGTGTTTGGCTACGATCTCACCGCGATCCTCAAGACGGCGTCCTTCGTGTGCTTCGCGCTGTGCGTATTCTTCCTCGGTATCGAGATTTATTACTGCTTCGTGCCTGAACAGGACGGAGACAGCCCTCGGACGCCGGCACCGGGTCACCCGCAGTACGGAGCCGCCGGCAAGTAAGGGGAGCTCATAGGAAATGTAATTACTACAAACGGATTGATTGAACACTGCTAAAACTTTTATTTTGGCTTTGACATGTAGACGACGTAATTCACCGCCAGGTCGTCCCCAGACAAGGACCATCTCCCCGCGACCGCGCCGTTCCTCCCAGGCGCAGGCAGCGGGGGCGTGTACACCATCCCCGCCGCCTCCCTAACCTCCAGACCCGCCCTGTGCGCCACAGCCGCGAGCTCCTCCGGCGTTATGAACTTCTCAAACTCGTGCGTGCCGGGCGGAACCCAACCCAGCACCCTCTCCGCGGCCAGGATCGCCAGAGCGTAGGACCGCGCAGTGCGGTTCAGCGTGCTGATGAACACAGCTCCCCCCGGGTCGGTCAGCGCCTCCAGCTGCCGCACGAAACCCTCCGGGTCGTTGACGTGCTCCACAACCTCTAGGCTGACCACCGCATCAAACTTGGCGCCAGCCGCCGCAACCTCCTCGGCGGTGGTGGCGTGGTAGGTGACGCGCCGCGACATGCCGGGGTCCTTCGCCGCGTGAGCCGTCGCGATATCGATGTTTCCCTTCGCCGCGTCGATCCCGGTGACGTCGGCGCCGAGCCTGGCGAGGGACTCGCACAGGATCCCGCCGCCGCACCCGACGTCCAGGATGCGCAGACCCGCGAGGGGCTGCGCGGGTCCAAGGTCGCCGGCGGGTCCAAGGTGGCCGACACCGCCGTCGTAGTTGACCCCCGAGGTCGTAGTTGACTCGTCCGCGATGTCCCTCACTCCAGTCCCGGGTTCGATCCCCGTGTCGAAGTGTCGAGCGAGAGCCTCGCGGATGAACCCAACGCGCGTCGGGTTCATGGCGTGGAGGGGAGCGAACGGACCTCGCTCCTCGTCCCACCACAGAGCCGCATCCGCCTCGAACTTGGCCGTTTCCCGCGGATCGACGGTGAATACTTTGACACCGCCTGCTTCGACGCCAGATGAGGACGCCCCCGCCGCTCCCCGCCGCCCCCCGATGGCCAGCGCGTCCTCCAAACTAGCCACCCGATTCTGTCCCACGGACAGCGCCCCGATATCGGTGACGGGCGAGCGCCGAGCGAGCGAGCGCACCGCGCCGAGCGCCACACGACGGAAGGACATCTGACTATCCCGAAGCGACGTCCAATCGCGAGTTTTCAACCCCGAACCCGGTGCGACGAGCAGTGAAGGCGTTGCCCTGGTTTTGCAGATTTATGTCATTTACAGATGATGATGCAGACAGTCGGCGGACTTGCCACTCGCCCACAACACGCGTGTATCGACCGAAATCTACGGCGATGGCATGGGGTAAAACCGTCGGGGTCGCCTCCTGGGTAGATAGGCTCAAGGCGGACGATCAGACGCTGACATCCGTCACCGTCTTTCGCGGCCGCCTGTTCGGCCCATCGGAGGCGGCGGAGGTGTGCGACGCCCTGCGTTCCAACACCGCGCTGCGGGAGTTCTACGCGTCGGGCCACGCCGTGGACGTCGAGACCGCCGGTAAGTTCGCTGACATGCTCACGGTGAATAAGACGATCCAATATATATGCATTGGCGACGCATCCTTCGGCGATGAGGGCGTCGCGGCGCTTGCGAGGGGCATCGCGAGTAGCGCATCCCTGCGGGCGGTGGACCTCGAGAACAAGGGTATGGGAGACGAGGGTGCGAGGGCTCTCGGAGCGGCGCTCGGGGAATCGAAGGTGACTGAGTTGAATATCTCGCACAACGACGCGCTCACGGATGCGGGTCTCGCGGCGGTGTGCCTCGGGGCGGCCGCGGGACGGACCGTGACCAGCCTCCGCGTCGCCGGCTTGTCGGTAGGGCCCGAGTCGTGCGCGGCGGTGTCGAAGTTGTTGGCGTCGTCCGGGGGAGCGTTGAGACGCCTGGACGCGACGGATGCCAAGATGGACCCGGGGGGAATCATGGCGCTCGGGGTGGCACTGCGCGACGACGGCGGGGAGAGATCGGGCAGCCTCGACGAGCTGGTGTTGGACGGCACTCGGCTCGGAGACGACGGCGCCGCGGCGCTGGCGGGTGCGAGGGGACGCGGAGGGGGCGAAGGGGACGCCCGGGGTGGTATGGGGGTTCTCTCATTGTCCATACAAGGGTGTGAGATTGGCGAGGCTGGCGTCTCGGCCATCGCATCGACCCCCCGGGCCCCCGGTGGGGTCCTCCTCGAGACTTTGAACCTCCGGGGAAATAAAGCCGGTGACGCAGGCGCCACTGCGATTGCTGCTGCGATCGCCGGGGAGGGTCCCACTGGCGGCGAATCTGCGTTCAGTGCCCTTAAGACGATCGACGTGGGTGCTAATGGACTGGGAGCCGCGGGAGCCGTCGAGCTCATCCGTCACTCCGGTCCTGTTGAGAACATGTCACTGTTTGGAAATGAGGCGGTGGGCGACGACGGAGCGGTGGCGATGGTCGGCGCGGTCCAAACGGGAGCGGGGGGGCGAGGGCTGCGCATCCTTGACATCGGGGGATGCGGTATCGGCGAAGTCGGCATGCTGGCACTTTGCGACGGCCTTATTGACCACCCCACCGACGTATTCCCCGCGCTCGAGACGCTGGTGGTCGGGGGCAACCCGGGCGCGGTTGGGGATGCCTGGGAGGCGGCTCTGGAGAGGTTGAGGCAGGCGCGTTCGACGTTGGACGTGGCATGGCGCGCAGCGGACGCGGGCGACAGCCAGGATCAGGATCAACAAAAGAACGAACTGTTGGATCAGTATAAACAACAGCAGCAGGAGCTTCCACCCCCGAGTACTCCGTAGTGATGAAATGCAAGAATACCTCAGAGAGCCGAGGTTCCACAGTCTGCTTCAATCACGAGACTTGACTCCCGCGCGAAGAAGAGCGCGACGAGCCCGGGTGCTTGCGACAGCAGCGCAAATATGATGAGTCCATACCCCCCCAGCTCGTGTCGCGCAGCTACGTTTCTGAGCTTTGCCCGCGCAACCTGTCGCACTGATCTTCCAGACGTCTCCGGCTTCAACGTGGTGCCGTCTTCCCTCAGGCTTCCCTGGAAACGAAAGCCCGAATCACCGCTCAACTTTCTCCAGGACACCGCAGTTACCCCTCTCACCGCTATGTCCCTCGCCGCATTTGCCGAAAAGAAAACGAGTGCGACGATGACCGTTCTCAACCCAGCCGAGTGGAGGGCCCCTTCCGCGGCACAACCTGTCACGTGCGCTAGCGGTGAGAGGATTCTCCGTACCGGTCCGACGCAGGTAGCCGCACACTTGGGCAACTTGTCGCAGTCAAATACCGCAAAGGGATCAATCGACGCGACAGTTGTCAGCCCCTCACCGTCTCTGCATTCCGTTTGGAACGATTCAGCGTCGAATGTGAAATCCTTCAGGTCGACACATTTAAGAAGCAGTTCCGCTGAATGGGTCACCATTGCGCGTGTTGTGTTGGCATCTTCGATGGCCAACCTCGCCGCTTCATAATGAGCGGCCGCGATAGGTGCATGACGCGCACATATATCCCGCCGTTCAGTCGAGGCCGCCGCCAATCCTTTGGATAGTTCCCGGCTTCCGCCAGCAGCGGCGTAGTTGTGCGCGAGCGAGTGGAGGTTATTTGTCACGAAGGTACCGCTGCAGCCATTCACACACCCTGTCGAGAAAGCCGAGTGAAACGGCATGTACGCCACCGCGATCAGAGCGACGGCGAGGGAGGCCGCGACTGCTCTTACTGCTGCCAAACACGCAGGATGTCCCAGTGCTCCAGCGATCTTGACGAGGATCGATGTTTCCTCTCGCCTTGTGGCGCGGGTGAGATCCACCGGGGGCAGCACAGAGCCAGCCGGAGAGAGGTGTCTTGCGATGTGTTGAAAACTCCTGGCGAATCTGTATGCCATGTCCGCCGCTACTAGACCGTCGACGACCGCGTTCAAGGCATCCGTCGCGGTTGAGAAAGCGGCAATGTCCGGAGGAGATACGCCGAGCCAGTCTACCTCAGCGGCATTGTCCGCCGCAGCACCAAGTTTAGCTCTGATGTCCGCTGCACCAGCGGCGGCAGCGGCGACTGGGTCTGAAGCATTGGCCCGGCTCAACGCCTCGGCTCCCTTTTCCTCGACGGCCCTTATCCTCTCGTTCTCAAAGGACGCAACGAGCTCAGCCGTCTTGTTCTCAAACGCGTCACCGTCAGTCTTGGCGTCATCTCTGATCACCGCCGAAAAATTTGCAGCGTCACCCCGCGGAGGGGGATCATAATCGTCAAACATGTTCGGCACCCCATTCATGTTCGCAGACACTGCGCGCGGTATGGCCGACGCGTCCGCAGCGAGGTCTATTCGCACATCGTCCGCAATTCTCGAAATCTCCGCCGACATCGCTGAGGCGCTTTCAGTGAGTTCCTGGACCATGCCGCTAACGTCGGGTGGCATATTTGGAATTGCACCAATCTGCAGCGCCGGCGGCAAAGGGACGGTGGCGCTCGGGGTCACGCCAATGTTGATCGTATCCAGCACAGCGCCCAGTCCGTTGAATACCTCGAACCAAGCACCGATCTTGGCCATCGTGTCGGTGACCTCCCCGACGTAATCAACCACCGTTCCGACGTAACGATTAACCGCGTCAGCCGTGATGTCTCGAGTCTCAGCGAGCCTGTTCGCCGCTCCCACGGCCATCGCCACGATATTAGCGCCCGCTGCGACGTCCATCGAGCCCACATTCTCGCTCACCTGCTGAGCCATCGCGGCGAGGCTCTCTGTCACGTTCATATTGACGTCCACCGTGACATCACCGAGGAATGCAGTCTTGTTTTGAGCGTACTCGGCGTCGTACGTGGTCCTCTGCGAGAGGAGGCCCAGTGTCCTGTTGAGCCTCGACTCACTGTTCCACCTGTATGCCTCGGAAACGGGCGTGAGCGCATCCTCCGGTAGGCGAATTCGCGCGTGAACCTCAGCCCTGACTTCATCCGAACACGATCCTCTCCATGATATCTCCTTGCTTCTGAGCGTTGTGACGATGCTGCGCTCGAGAGATGCGCATCGACTTGCGGTCGTTTTAGCTCGTGCGACCGTGTCGTTGTTCCTCGATTCTTCGGATGAAGCGCGCGCGAGCTCCACTATTCTTCCCTCCTGAAGACGTCGCATGCATGCATCAGCCTGGCGAGTCGCGCATGCCGCGTACTCCTCCTCCGTCCGCCTGGTTGCATGGTGGAGTGTGGCGTTGAGCATTTGGCCCACATTTTCCAATGAGAACGCACCAGGGAGGACCAGGTCTACCAGAGCGCCACAGGAAGAAAGCGAGCTGCACCACAGGAGGGCGACACTGAACAAGGCGATACTTCCGCGCGCATGTACCCCACGCCTGAAATCGCTCCTCGCCTCATTCCTTTGGTTCGCGTCCTCGCCTCCCTTGTGAAGACGAAGCGTCGCCATGCGCTCCTGCATCTGATGCTGCCAAGAAAAAATCGGGCCCGAGACGATATAACGCTACTATTCATAGTCTGCCCCCCACACTGAGCACCTGGACGATGACCGCGACCGGGCCGACATCCACGTCGGCGCCGGTTACGGAGAACGTGACAGATGCCCAAACGCCTTCCCTGAGAAGTTCCCTGCGAAGGAACAGCAGCGGGGCCTCGTCGCTTTCGCTCAAGTCGAATGGGGCCCTCACGGGTTGGGATTTGCTTCGCGCGTCGCTCTCTTCGAAGAGCAGTAGAAGCCTAGGAGGCGGGTTGACGCGCAAACATCAAAGCAGTAAACGACTCCGGGAGTCCTCGACGAGAGCGGTGAAAGACGCGCGTGGAGGTGCTGCCGTTAGGAGCCGCTCGAACCTTGGATTTAGTGCGAGCGCAATTTACTTCCTCGTGTTGGAGAGAACATGGTGGTTCTGCGCGCTTGTAATCGCGGGCGTGTTCGTCCTGTCCTTGGGGATTTGTGCACTGTTTTGTATGGCGGTCGGTGGCTATGATGACCCCTTGGATTCATCGACCGCACCGCTCCGATACGCGGCCAGCCACGTGTTGACCATGTCATTCGGGACGGTCACTCCGGTCACGGACGGGAGCTATGCTCTGGCGGTGGCCCAGTGCTTCCTCGGCGTCCTCCTGAACGTGTTCATGTTCACCTTCGTGATCACCAAATTTCAACGCCCCTTGGCTCACATGCTCCTTGCGGACTCTGCTTGCCTGTGCACCCGAGCGGGCGAGCCGTTCATACTGGTGCGCATCGGCAACCTGAGATGCAACACGCTGCATCGCGCGGAGGTGACGCTCACTCTTCTTCGAAGGAAGAAGACGCCCGAAGGTGAGACATTCGTGTCGCGAACAGCCCTGACGCTGCAAGAACCACCACGGACGCTCACAGCGGTGGCCACGGTGGCCCATAAAATTAGCTCCCAAGGGCCGGAAGGGGTATTTATGGAACTTGCAACGGGGCGAAAGTCACCAGAGGAGCTCAAGGATCTTTTGCTGCAGTGTATTGTCACCGCCTACGACCCAATCTACGACGCAGAAGTCTGTGCAGTGAAGGTGTACGGTGCTCAGGACTTTGCAAAAGGTTGTGTGTATGCCGATGTGATGAGCGTCGACGAGAAAGGCGAAGCGGTTGTTGACTTTGAGCGTATACACGATGTCATCCGCCAAAAGGTAAAAATATTCCCTCCGATGAAAGACAGTTGGGAAAGTCCGGACATGAACAGGCCGGCGAGGATGCTCGAAGTTGTCTTTGGCGGCGGTCGTGCGAGTTACGGTGATAAAGATGAGGTGTTCCCGACCTTGGGTCCGGTGTCTGCAATGGAGCAAACGTGCAGTTATTGCTACAAGCTCGCGCTGGTTCTCAACGAGGCAGGAATTGACTACATTCCTTACATTGCCAATATCTCCCTTGGAGATCCGAAGCCCGACTGGCTGGAGGCTTGCAATCCGAAGAAGGAGACACCTGTCGCGCGTCTGCAAGGCAAGACGGAATGGATCGCAGGTACTGATATGATCATGTCAGCACTGGCAGAGACTGACGAGAGGTTCGGGGAGGTTGTCGCGAGAAGAAGGGAGGATGTCAATGAGGGGCACGAGAAGGTCATTAAAAAGGCTTTCATGGCTACTCTCGCAGGTGTCATGTTTGGTCCCACTGTGGGTCTCAAGAGGGCAGTTAAAATTGGGGGCATCGGGGTAATGCTGCTTAAGATGGTGGGGCTGGTCACCCCCGACGTCGAGAAGGAAGCTGAGGAGGAGATGAAGAAGGAGAAAGAGCGGAAGGAGGCAGAAATCGAGACACCGAGCGATGATGCCAAAGCGGAGAGTGCTGACATTATCTTGCATGTTGACGACGTTGACGAGGGACCGACTGTCAGATTTATCGTGCAAAAGTGCGTGGCGGAAGCATTTGACACGATCGAACGTTCCATAGCGCCGAATCACGGCGACGAAGGAAGGAAGTTTCTCTGTGGGAAAGCACCAGGAGTCATGGACTTCACTGCAGCAGTCGATCTCTCCTTCTTCTTCCAACCTGCATTTGTGGTGTTCCTCGCTTCGCACGACATTCGATTCAAGGTGGGTCCCAACTGTCGAGGTTGGTACACACGCATGACATCATTGACTCACTGGCGATCGGGTATGGGCGCTGGTCACAGCAACGGAAACGCGGCAAGCATGAAGACAATTGCCACGAAGTTGGTGTTGTGGTCGAAGGATCCAGGTTGGCCGAACAAAAGTGCCGCGGAGGAGTTGATGAAATCCACCATGCGAGATCACCCCCCGGCGTACCTCGAAAATACCGGTAAGGAAGAGTCGCACACCGATGACATGGTCGATGTCAACGGCGAGACGGGCGTGGACTCTGCCACTGCGAAGCTGTGCGTGTAATAGTGCTACGAGTACAGACCGAAATAACATTTTCGCCAAAAAAATGCTCCAACCCAAGGCCAACTGTATTTTGAACCAGCTTTCTCCGACCGCCGTCTCGGACCTTACGACCATAACCTTCTGCGTACCCGCGTGGTGAAGCTGATATCCGGACTGCCATAGGCGGGCAGCACGACACTGTCCCCGCCTCGATCCGTTTAATACCCCTCAATACCCTGAGGCTGCGCTGAGCCGCACGACCCGATCTGCCGATCCGCGTCGGCGCCCGATCAAATCCCTAACCGCCGCGATGCCCCCCAAGCTTTCGCTCACGGATCAAAAGAAGAAGCTCAAGGAGAAGGCGCAGCGTGCCAAGGATCAAGAGAAGAGGGAGAAAGACAAGGAGCGCGGCGAGCGTAAGAACCAGGAGCAGAAGGACAGGATCTTCGGCCTCAAGAACAAGCATACCTCGAAGCACGCCCAGGAGTTCGTGCGCGATGTGGAGCGAAACATCAAGCAACTGCCCGGGGAGCAGCAGAAGGCGGAGGCAAAGAAGCGCGAGAACGACAAGCGCAAGGCCGCAGAGGAACAGGCTCAACGCGAGCTCGACGAGATGATGGGCATCGCCATCAAGCAGCCCAAGGTTCCCGAGGGGGTCGACCCCAAGACCATAATGTGCGAGTTCTTCAAAAAAGGACGTTGCGCCAAGGGGTGGAAGTGCAAGTTCTCCCACGAGAAGAACCCGCGCAAGGGAACTGAGAAGGTCGACCTCTTCGTGGACCACAGGGATGACGCGGAGAAGGAGAAGGACGCGGACAGGATGGACGACTGGGACCAGGAGAAGTTGGAGAGCGTGGTGAAGGAGAAGCACTCAGGGGAGAATCAAAACAACAAGACGGATATCGTGTGCAAGCACTTCCTTGAGGCCGTTGAAAAACGCCTGTACGGATGGTTCTGGGTGTGCCCGAGCGGCGGAAACGAGTGCAAGTATCGCCACGCCCTGCCCCCGGGATATGTCCTCAAATCCCAGCTCAAGGCGATGATGGAGGAGGAGAAGGCGAGCCGAAGGACGGACGAGGAGATTCTGGAGGAGGAGCGCGCCAAGATCGGGGAGGGCGTTCCCGTCACGCAGGAGACGTTCGCGGAGTGGAAGCGCGCTCGGGACGCGAGGGTGGCCCAGTCCAAGGAGGACGTCAAGCAGCGCCGCATCGATGAGGGTCGCCTATCCGGCCGCGAGCTCTGCGAGGGTGGCTTGGTGGAAACTGGCGGCAAGGAGGATGCCGGCGCGATGGAATACATCAAGCGGGATACGTCGGCAGACGATGCCGCGGAGGCGAGGGCGAAAGAGGAGGCCGAGCGGAACCTCGCGCGCATGCGTGCGATGTTTTCGGCGGCCGGAGGCGTGGAAGGGAGCGACAGGTCCGATTGGTTCGCGAAGGGTGGACAGGACGACGAGGATGATGATTTCTTTGTCGACGACGATGACCTAGACGCGGACGAGCTCGCGGCCATGCTGGGGCACGCCACCGTGGGAGGCGACGGACAGGCTCCGACGACCGGGGCGGGTGATGGACCGGCGATCATCAGTGCCAGTAACAGGGCACGGGCCGCTGCGGCGGCGGCGGCTCGACGTCGTCAGGCTGCGGGTGGCGACGAGGCAACGGATCAGGCGCTCTCTGGATTTTTGTCCCACCTCGACGGTGAGGACGGCGCGCACGGCGGAAGCGGCGCGCGCATCATCGGCACCATCAAGCACAGGGAAAAGCCGAAAGTGGCAAAGCCCAAAAAGAGCAGCGGCAGGAAGGATGATAGTGATGACGAGCCCGAAGAGGAGCTCGATCCCGAGCTCGCCGCGCTGCTCGCAAGGAAGACTGACGCGGCTGCTCAGTTGAAAGAAGTCAACATCCACACGGGGCTTGTTACCAAATCTGGGGCCAAATCCAAGGCGGTGCTTGAAAGAGAAGCACGCGAGGCTGCAAAGCAAGCGAAAGCGGCGAAAACTGACGACCCTTTTGCCGTGTCCGACGACGACATTGACATCGGCGAGCTCACAGCGGCGGTGAGCAAAGCCCCGCCGAAAAAAGAAGAGCCGGACGACGATCCCTTCGCGGTGGACGACGACGACTTGGACCTCGACGAGCTCGTGGCTGCGGTCAAACGCTGAAGGAAAACAAATGAAATCACAGCAACTAATTACGTCTCGTAATCCTCTTTCGCTCTCTACCTCCTGACCCTGTCACCACTCGCCAGAACGTGGGCTGCTGTTGTGCAACCTTTTATTTACCACGTGTCAATCAAGAGTCTTCGTTTGCGACTAATCTCGCGGGGGGATAACGAGATCTGTTCCCGAGGCACCGGCACTGGCGAGGACGTCGCTGCACGCGCATCGGAGAGCGGGACCACCTGGGAGAAGGTGCAGGGTGTCAGGCCGATGTCTCGCAGCGCCCACAGGCTGTCGGAGCGACGCGGTCACCCCGTGAGTAGCGCGTCGCTGGAGATCCCGTCGTCCAAAACTTGGTCCGGGTCTTCTTCCCCCGCAGGTTTCGACGGCGGGCTGACCTCGCCCACATCGCGGAATATCTCGCCTTCCGGGTCGCGTTTGTCGCCGTCGCACTACAGCGGGGCTAAGCATGCCGGGGTCAAGCCGCGCGATCGCTCGCCTCGCTCTCCCAGCGGTAAAACGGGCGGCCTGCTGCCCAGGCGGGGGAGGAAGAAGCGTTGGCGACGCCGCGTGAGATCCATCTCGCTCGTCGTCATGGTTCTGCTCTTCGTGTACTTCTTCGGGCGGACCACGTACCAGCTCTCCTTCTTCATCAAGGCGGCGCAGCAGAGGTACTGGTACCACCCGCTGGAGGTTCACCGACCGATCCCGTGCGGGACGGACACGCCCCCCCTGGATACCATGCTGGCGGCCCTCTCACCGCCGAAAACCAAGGATGGCTTTGTGGACGCCGAAGAGTACCAGACGAGCGGAGCGAGGAAAGTGCCCAGGGTGGTCCCGGGCACCTCCGACGGGGTCGTAGTCGAGGTCTTGCCGGACACCAAGGCTCTGAAGGGTGTCGCCGGGGGAGCCGGGGTGAGGCAGAAGAGGCGGCTGCTGGGAAACGGCGGCGAGGGGAAGGAAGGGTCTTCGGCTCTCGGTCGGAAAAGGGGTGCGGGGAGTTCGCGGGTCTCGGGCGGTGACCCGATGATCGACGGAGGCAGTGCGGGTGCGCTGAGCGGAGGCGATGGCGGTGCTGATCCCGCGGTCAACTCGAAGCCGAGGTTCGCCATCCTGACCCTCTGCGACGCTAAAACTGGTTATATTTGCACGGCGAGCGCGGCGAACAAGCGGCGGTACGCGGAGCTGCATGGGTACGACCTGATCGTCGCGACCGAGGTTGCGGACCGTACCCGTCCGGCTGCGTGGTCCAAGATTCTGGAGGTGCGCAAGTACCTCCCGGCGTACGACTGGCTGATGTTCATCGACGTCGACACGCTCATCATGAACCCCAACGTTCGACTTGAAGACATTGCGGACGACTCGGCGGATCAGATAATCGGCGCTGATCACAACGGGGTGAACAGCGGGGTGTGGATGGTAAAGAATACACCGTGGATGATGTGGTTCCTGGACGAGCTGTGGGCGCAGGAACACCTGGTCAGAGGCAACTATCTGTTCCACTACGAGCAGAGGGCGTTTCACCACCTGTTCCAAACAGTCCCGTGGTCCAAGCAGAAGTCAGTCAAGGGACAGAAACCCTACCCCGGGGCGGCCACGGTGAGGGCGCACTCGAAGATTGTTAACCAGTGCGTCTTCAACTCGCTGCTGCCGTGGTACGTCTCGGGTGACTTTGTGTTGCACTTTGCTGGGCTAAAGGGGGTGTGGGAGTGCGTCATCTTCTGGCACTACTTTGACCTCAGCCAGGAGCAACCAGGCATGCGGGTGACCGAAGAGCAGTGGTTGGCGGAGACGGGAAGCGTCAAACAAGGGAAAGCGTCGACACTGTGGAAATGCATGAAGTTCAAGACGCTCTTCTAAGCGTGTTTGTGTTGTGTGTACTAATAGCGGATGGGATGTTGTGACAATAATTTTATTACGAAGGACCAAACTTTTTTCCTGACCAGCGTTCGCCGATTCGCCGAATGGCCGGAGCAAGACTCAAATCAGCATTACAACATCGCGGCCAGCCTTGGGTCCGCCCTGAGCTTCGCATCCAATTCTAGGAATCGTCGCTTTGATATCTCCTCGTGACGCTCAAGACGCTGGTTGAGGATGTTAATCTTGAACGTGCTCTCCTCGCATGCGCGGTTGAATTCCTCCTCCTCGGCGGGGGTCATCACGTCGCGGTCGCGTTCAAACGCGTTACGGCGCTTCATCAGGGCAGCATCCTCCCGGTCTAAACGACCCTTGATGATGTTCGCGCGATCGATGAGGCGCTCCTTGAGTGCGGTGAGGCAACCCTCCTTGGCCTCCACCGCCTCCGACGCCGTCAGGTCATGGCCCGGGATGACAGGGGGCATGTAGGGCTCCAAGTAGTCGAAACCCACCTCAGTGACTACCTCCTCCTCGTCGTCACTCTCCTCGGCGGTTTTGATCCTCACAATGTCGAAGTACGGGTTGAGAAGGTCGATGCCCATCTCCTCCTTGGCGCGGTTCAGGACAATATCCTTGATCTCCCTCTCCACGTCCCGAATTTCCGACGAGATTGACTTCTCTGTGACACAAAGCGCGTGAAACTCCTCCTGGATCTCAATCTCGTTAGGTTTGGGGTCCTTGGGATCCACCAGGGTGATACTGGACGTGCCATCTTTGTAGAACCATTTCTGGGTCGTCGTGATGAAACCCGGGCCATAGTGATAGTCCACACGAATGGACTCATTGGCGATATCAAATACTCGCTTGCTTACGCACTTGTGCGTAGGCACCGCTGAATCAACAGGAAGCTCAAACTTCTGGGTCATCTTTGTGATCACAGGCGGAGGCTCTTCGAATTTTACCTTCTTTGGACGCCGCCTAGTAGGGCCGGAGGCTGCCGCTGCAGCAGCATCAGCCTCAGCTTTCGCTCGCGCTTCTTCGATTGCACGCGCAGTTCCCTCCGGGTCGTACACAATGCTGCGGTAAACCATGTGGTCGTCCCGGCCGCTGAACGTCTCAGTCAGCCTCTTGCCAAACACCTCATATCTGGTTTCGAGCTGGTCCGCAGAGCGCGCTGAGATGTAAAAATGCGTCTCGCGCTCCACATCAGGAATTTCACGAATTTCCTTGATCCCGAATGCACTACCATGCTCGAAACGCTCAATCTTGGTGTCATCGGAGTGTTTGACGATGCGCTCGCAGAGCTTGTCTTTTCGGCGCCTGAACGTCTCCCGCTCCTCATACTTATTCTTGCATGCGTCATCCGAGAACGTGCACAACTTCTCGACGAGACCATCCCACCGACTGCACACCCCGAACACAGCAAACAGCTCGTGAATGCACCTGTGATACCTCGTCGTCTTGTGACCCCTTGGGCAGGTTGTGTCAAAGTCCTCCTGGGCAATTGCCATCTTCGGGACCCAAGATCTGGGCATTTCAAGTGTTGGTTCCCCATCCATCTCGGACGATTCGTCGACGTCCCCTTCTTCGTCCACATTAACCTCAGACTTCTCAGCCTTCGCTGTGTCGTCCACGGTTGCGTCTTGACCCGGGTCGGTCGGAGCCTCAACCTCCGCGGTGCCTGCATCCTCCGCCGNGGCCTCACCGGTAGCTGCCTCACCTTCTGCGTCCTCCTCCACGATAGGTATCTCTATCTCCTCGACACCAGTGCGCACAGGCTCCCACTTGGTCGTGTCCTTGAGGTTAGTGTCCAGGTTCCGGAGAGCTGGCACCTGCCGAATGGTCCCTGGCTGTATGTTCACCCAGAAGTTCCTGTGATTCCACAGATACTCCAGACCGAAGTACGGTGATGCATCGACTGGGTACTTCCTCGCGGTGGTGGGCTCGATGAACACGGTCTCCGTCATACCGCGACTACCCGCGCGCACCAGCACCCACGCGTGCACCCTCTTACCGTAGTACTTGTCATCGTTTGACGCCAAATTAGGACGCTCTGGCGAAGCACTCTCCGGGGCCTCGGACTCATCAGGCTCTGGCGGCGCCATCTTTCCAGCTCCCTCATCCAAGAGCATTCCATCGAGCTTACATGTCAAGTCTACCGGTTCCTTGATCTTGTATTTGCTCGCAGCTGCCTTTTTCTTTGGTGGAGCCTTCGACGTGTCCTCTGCGGCGGCGGCGGCAGCCTCGCGCTCGAGCACCGGGCACGTATCCCGCGTCTGATCGTTCTCCGTGATCTCCTTCGGTGCGTAGCCCATGCAGACATACGCGTCATATCCGACACCGATGAGCAGAGAACATAAAGCCATGGAGAGATCGAAGCTGTCTCCGGCCTTCCAGGTTCCAAGGACGGTGTAGGGGCTCGGGATGGACTCTGGCGGCATGATGGGGTTCTCCAGCGGTTCGTACTCGAGGTAGTCCGCGATGAATCTCGCGCACGGTTCGAGGTCGTACAGCTCCGCGTAGAACAGCTTGCTCGGACGTACCGTGGTGCACACAAACTTGCGCACTCCACACTCGTTTGGGGGGTCCAGCAGCAGGTGGAACCTGTCCGGGTAGTACTCGACGTACTGCGCATGAAAATCCCTGACGTGCTCCAACATCCCGGCCTCGGCACCAGAAACGCTGACAAACCCCTGACGGACGGCGGAAGGGAGATCTTTGCCGGCGGAGACTGTGGTGTGCTCCACCCTGATCTTTTTCTGGTTCACCGGCCTGTCATCTTCGGAGTCAACCTCCAACTCTTGGAGATCCAGCACGTTCGCCAGCTTGAGCACATCCCAAAAAGCGTGCTCCGGCAACGCGCTCGCCTCGATGCCCATGGCCTTGGAACCCACCTGCAACATGACTATCTGGTCGTCCGTGGAGAATCCCACCGATCGGTTCTGGTTGAATTCAATCTCCGAATCCAGTTCGCCCCACTTTGGCTTGACCTCAACTGGCTCGTCGTCGGCGGTGGGTTCTGGCGCCGCCGCCGCTGGCTCCTCCTCCTCCGCCTCCGCTTCGCCCTCACTGCCCTCGTCCTCCTCTTCCTCTGCAGGCTTCGCGCTCGGATCCAAATCCAGGGAGTAAAACTTTATGATCTGCCCTCCGAGTTCGTCAAATCCACCCGCGACGTACAGCTTCCCGTCGATGGAGTGCAGCAGGTGGCTGTGGCACGGGGGAGGTGGCCTCCCGACAGAGTTCACCAGGGTCCAGTGCATCTCCTCCCTGTTGCTGACGTCGAGCTCGTACAGATCGTTTCTCACGAAGTTATCCTGTCCTGCGTGAAGATATATCTTGCCGTCGCACGCGCAAATCGCCGCGTCCTGCCGCGGAGACGGAGCATCACCCTTGGTCGCCGCCTGCGTCCACTCCATCCTTTTGAGGTCGAGGAACCACAAATCGTTGAAGCGCGCTCCGGCACCTTTGCCGCCGAAGAGAACCAAGGTGTCCTCATCGGGCTGGACCATCGACGCGCTCTCCCTAGGCGCGGGTTGTTCACCATCCGGAGACAGCCGGGTCCACCTGTCCTTCTCCGGGTCGTACTGGAAGAGGTCGTTGAGCCTCTTCTTCTCCGCGTCCCGGCCTCCAAAGACCAAGAGCTTCTTGCGGTTTGAGTCAAACACGGCGCAATGTCCGTCCCTCTCCACCGGTCGCTCCCCTCCCGGGCTTTTCTTCATCCACACCATACGATCGAGGTTGGTGACGTACAGCTCGTTAGTCTTGCACCCCTCGTGGCTGAGTAAGCCGCCGAACACGTACATGTGGTTCGCGCCGCAGGTGGTGGAGTGCCTCGACCTGAGAAGGGGCCCCTGGTCCTCGAGCTTCATGCGATACTCCAGATAGCTACCAGCCTCCGTCGCCACCGGCTTGAGACGCTCGATTTCCTCCTGGATGATTCGCTCCTCCTCCTCCTTCAGGTACTCCAGGTACCCTCGCACGGGCCCCTCTGCCTTGCTCTTCTCGGGCTCCTGCAGCAGGTTGTACCTGCAGTCCAGGTCCTTGAGGTTCTCCAGCCGGCCCATGGAGGGCGGGAGGGTCTTCAACATGTTGTTATTCACCTCAAGTTTGGTCAGGGAGGTGAGACCGCTGACGGTGTCGGGCAGCGTCGCGAGCTGGCAGTTGCTCAGGTCCAGCACGCGAAGGTTCTGCATCGAGCCAATCTCGGGAGGCAGCGCCGCGAGCATGTTGTTCTCCAGGTTGAGATAGACGAGCTTCTCGCACCGCGCGATCGCCGGGTCCACGGTGATGAGCCTATTACCTGACAGGTCGAGGTCCGTCAGCGCGCGCAGCTCAGCCACGGACGCGTCCACCGTCGACAGCAGGTTGCCGCCCATCTGCAGGTTCGTCAGCAGAGGCAGCTTGGTCAACAACGCGGGTAGGTGCTCCAGCTTGTTGTAGTCGAGCTTGACCACCCGCAGCGCCCTGAGGTCGCCGAGCTCATCGGGCAGGCCCGTGAGGTTGTTCGACCGCAGGTCCAGCTCGGTGATGTTCGGCGCGCCCGCCCTGATCCTGGTCGCCTGCTCGGGGGTGATCTCCGTCAAGTCCAGATACGCGAGGCTGAGCTTGCCCTTGACGCTCGCGTCCTTCAGGGCCAGCTCCAGGGCCTCGTCATCCAGCACGCCCGTGGTCGTCATCCCGAGCGCAGTCCACCGCCGACGGGTGGATAACTCCTCCGGACGACCGTGGAAGCTGCCCGCTCCTCTCCAAGTGCCAAAACTGGGAATTCTTCATTTGCCCAAAACAGCTCTCCCATGGCTGGCGGTGGCTCGATCGCATTTCCGTGAGTGTTAACCACTTTCTCTGACAGGTAAATAACACACAATCAGTCAGAAAACGTCATCTCGTCTTGATGTATTTACCGTCTAATGCCCGTACCCTACGGCATTTACCCATCACGTCCAGAATAGTGCTAGTTCAGGGAACACGAAATCAGGCCTTCAACTCTGTTAAAACCCTCGGCGACTCGGACGTCTCGCCCTCTTATTCCTAGCGCAGGAAGGCGTAGGGACAGCCAAGATGCCGTCCACCACCTTCTACAGGAGCTGTGAGTGATCAATCCCGCCCGACGTCATGCCCTTCCGCCGTCGAGCGTGCGCCGACGCGATCGGCCGTCCAGAGAACGACGGCTGATTTTTCCCGCATCCCATCGCTTCTCCCCGAACCCGTCGCCGTCGACTGACCTTCCGCGCCGCTCTCCCTCAACAGACTCCAAGACCTTCAAGAAGCCGCGTCGTCCGTTCGAGAAGGAGCGTCTCGACAGCGAGCTTAAGGTCGTCGGCGAGTATGGTCTCCGCAACAAGCGTGAGCTCTGGCGCGTTCAGTTCGCCCTGAACAAGCTCCGCAACGCTGCCCGCGTGCTCCTCACCCTCGACGAGAAGGACCCCAAGAGGATCTTCGAGGGCGAGGCCATCATGCGCCGCATGTACCGCTACGGTCTCCTGGTGCGTTTACGATCCCCATTCAATAGTCCTTTTTATTTGTGGATGTGCGGCGCCGAGGGCGAGGCGAGCGCGTCGGTGGGCCCGTCTGCCGGCGCCCGGAAGTCGCGGAATCGGGCTAGGGTCTGGAGCTGGAACCCTAAAAATGTTGAAAAATCATCGACTCGCTGACCGCCGACGCACCCCCTCCTCCCCCCCTCTCAACAGGACGAGACCCAGGACAAGCTCGATTACGTGCTCGCGCTCAACCCCGAGACTTTCCTCGAGCGCCGTCTCCAGACGATCGTGTTCAAGCTCGGCCTCGCCAAGTCTGTTCACCACGCGCGCGTGCTGATCAAGCAGCGCCACATTCGCGTCGGCAAGCAGATCGTGAACGTTCCCTCCTTCCTCGTGCGCGCCGACAGCCAGAAGCACATCGACTTCTCGCTCAACTCTCCTCTCGGTGGCGGCCGCCCGGGTCGCGTCAAGCGCAAGAGGCAGGCGGCTGCCGGGGGNGGTGGTGGTGGCGACGATGAGGAGGAGGATGAGTAAACTCCTGGTGGCTTTGTGACTGTGGCTTCGTCTTTGTGACGAAGCCGGGCCTTGC
>JGI24539J26755_10000277_pt1 | contig 23631 bp, 1 predicted proteins | sample NorSeaMetagenome_2_FD_26755 | JGI IMG/M metagenome (IMG submission 26755) | reverse complement strand
AATTTTTGAATATAATAATTTAATTTTTGAATATTTTATAAATAAAATTAATTATAAAATATTATTTTATAATTTCATAATATACTAATGGTAAATAATAATTTAGGTATATCTGAAAACGACCTAAGTAATATAAGTTTAATTAGAAATAGTGTATTACAATGGGACATTTTATATAATAGAAATCGCATACAACAAATAAATGAATTAAAAGCGATTATTCATGATATTTCTAATAGTGGAGATGAAATGAAAACTAGTAATTATAAAAATATACAAAACTTATTTTTTGATATTTCTAGCAATGAAATTTCAAATAATGAATTTAATATTGTTGATTTAGAACAAATTTATAAAAATGCAAGTGAAGAAGATAAAATATTATTATTTGATAATCCAAATTTTCCAGATAGATACAAGGATATTTCATTAAATGAAATAAAACAAAATATAGAAGAAAACATAAAAAAATATAGAAAAAATAATGATATTTATTCGGAAGATGTATATAAATATTTATATACAAATAATGCAAGCGATAGTTCAACTAATACTGTTGAAGATAAAAATATTAGCAGAATAGGAATAGATAATGATTTATTAAAATTATTTGAATTGTTGAATTATAATAATAATAATTTAGAAATAACTATATCTTATTTGCAACCTAATAAGTTTAATTTAACAAGTGATGGTCTTCCTAGTTTAAAAACAGAAAATGTTTCAGATGATTTTGAAATATCAAGTAATAAATTGTTTAATGAATATGTAAAAAATGCATATAATTCAGATATTACTTTAAATATAAAATATACAGATTTAACTGATTGCTTAGAATTCTATGAATTATCTAATAAAAAAATTGATTTATCCACTTTTAAATTAGATAGTGAGGTTGAATATACATTTTTACAAACAGAATCAGATAATATAAATAAAGAAATATTTTTTACTACACACGAATTTAATAATGGTGATAGTATAAACAAACTTTACAAATATAATTATGATTTCGGAAATAAAGATAATATTTACAATTTAAGATATGATGGAGTTGCTGGTTCATCATTGAAAATAAAATGGATTATTAATAATGATTTGGATACTCAATTAACAAGCAATAGAATATATTATGGATATATTGATAAATGGAGTAAAACATTGAGAGGTAAAAATTACATAGATATAAACTTTGATAATCCAAATGATGGTGATACAGGCATGACCAAAGCAAAGGTAGATAAATATAATACAAATAACGCATTATCCTTGAAAAAAAATAGATATATGCTTACATTATTACCTGATATACATCAACCTTCAAGAAAACCAAGTACTCTCGGTGTTTATGCATTTAATAATAATATGCCATTTTCATATAATAACGCAAGCACTTTATATAATATATTGTTTTATCACTTTCAATATACTAATGTATATAAAAATAATTTTAAGAGTTCTATAGATGAAATACAGAATTATCATAAAGATAATGAGCATTATGGTACAGGTTCAAGCAATCACAGTACATCTGGTAAGATAGTGGGATATTATAGCGAGGAAGAAATAAATGGTGTTCAATATTATGATTTGCAAAGACATTATAATATTACAAGTAAAACTCATATACAAACAAATCAGAATAGCGGGTATAGTATAAGCATAAGAAATCCGTTACAAGATTATCCGGAAACAAATTTAGAAAATGAGTTTAGTAAATATAAAATAAAATTAGAAGATGGAAAACTATTTTTATATTCTAATCATTCTAATTTTCTTACATTTCATGGTAAATTAACTAGAGAATTATTAGTTCAATGGTGGGTTAGAAAAACAATAGATATAGATTCTAATAATAATTATATAAATAATTATGAAAAAATAGAAATATTTCCAATAGATTTGACATTTAATACAGAAAGCGAGCCATATTATTTAAAATGTAAATTATTTTTTCATGTATCAATAAATGGAACAAAACAACTGAAATATCTAGTTGGAACAACTAGAACTAGTCATTATGATTATGTAAGAAATCCAGGTGAAGAAGGGTTTGGAACAGGATTTTACTATAATATACATGGTGTTCTTGATTGGACGGATGATTATAGAAAAGCAACTGATTTTATATTAGAACCAATATGGTATACATATCTTGAAAAAATTAATTTATACAAAAAACTAAAAAAAATAAATGTAGATATGCCACTTTCAGATTTAAATAATATATCCATGGGGATACATGGTTCAAAAACCTTTCATTATGATAAAAAACAACAGTTAAGAATAGATCAAGATGGTAATTTAGATTTAAATAATCATAAAATAGTTAATGTAAATAATATTTATGATAAAGATGGTAAATCAATTGGATTGGAGAGCAGTAAAGCTGATGTAGATATTGATATGCAATATAATAATATTAAATCTATTACAAAAACACTTTATAATAATAATAATTCAATAGAAACAAATAGAAATGCTGATTTTGAAAGTAAAATTTATAAAATGTTAGGTGAAGTTGGAAGCGTTAAAAAAGCTTATATTAATTTTAGAATACCTAAATTTAATAATACTGCACAAACCGGAACAGGCAATGATAAATATCAGAATCGTCAAAGATATAATGCAGGTAAAACATTAACTTTGGCTACTCCAAGATATTTAGGTAAATATGATAAATCATATATTGATTCAGGAAGACCTGAATATTTTACTGGTGCAAATATAAATAAACCAGATTATTTTAATAAAACAGAAAATTCAACAAAAGATATAGATGATTTTAGTTGGAATGAAAATATTGCAGGTAATCCTGGTTTTGGTGATTTTGAATCTAGATGGAATCAACTACATCTAACTAGTAAAGCAAAAGATTGGTGGGTAACATGGGCTTTACCACTTAGTGATTTAGATTGGGAATATTATAATAAACATGATGATACCAGTGATATTAGTGTTAATAACTTTAATGGACCAAATGGAGTGTCTAATTTTAATACTTTTGGAGAAGAAGTAAACAATAAGTATAATAATTCTTGGAAAATGTGGGGTTTACGTCCATATAGAACACCTGATTCTGTTGCAGGTGAAGATATTATAGTAGGTGATATAACTGATATATTAAACTCAGGAATTGATTTTGCTGATAATGGTATAAATGTAGATGTTCATCCTGAAAGTATTGATGATGTTATTAGTTATCTAGAAAACCAAACGAATTCAACTATACATTTACATAATTATTCTAATATAATACATTTTAAATGTGATGACTGTAGTGTCACCGACCCATCATTTATAATAAATGATAATTACGAGTGGGTTCCAGAAAATCAATTTGCTACAGTTAATGGAAATGATTACGTTCCTATAAAAAATATGCAACCATATTATCATATTGAAAAAACCGACCATATAATAAAATTAAATAAAAATGAAAATTATGTATTATTATTTGATATTTCAAATATTAGCAATAAATGTATAATTTTTGATTTTGTATTTGATAAAGAAGAAATAGATAAAATACAAAAATCTTTGAAAGAGAATTGGGACTCTATTTTTAAAAGTTTGATTAGTCCATCTGCCGACTATATTGAAGATAAAACAGAGTATATTAATAATAAAAAAACTTATTTAAACAATATAATATTAGATCCTAATTCTACAGATGTTGATATTAAAAATGAATTACTTATTAAAAATATATTTGATTCTAGTTATAAAAATAAAGGTGCCGGTATAAAAAGTCTAAAATATGATAGATTAGAATTTTATGATAATAATTTTGGTAGTTTTTCAGATTTATCATATAGTAATGGTTTCCCTTATATTATTAATGATTTAATTGGTGGAATAGATGTAGAAAATGTAAGCCCATTTATTTTAGATTATAAATATTTAAGACCAATTGGTCTTGAAAAAGGTGCTATTTTTAATAATGAATATAAATATTTTTTTAGAGAAGATGACCAACAACCTAATAAAGAAGATGGATTAACCTCAATTTTATTAGATTTATCTAACACATATATAGATTTTTCAGAAGATCAAAACAAATTAGAACATCTATTATTTTCTGAATTTTTAGATAACCCAAGGTTAAAACTTCAAACTAAAACAAAATATATAAGAATAACATTGGCTGAACGAGCAGATGAAACTAATGTTCTAGATGAAGTTAGTAAATCTAATAATCAATTTATTAATTGTAAAACATTAGGATATTTTGAATTAGTTGATAGTGATATAAAGAAACAATATTTAGTTGAAACCCGTCATGGTATTCGAGGCACAGTTGCAAATAAATTATCTATCAGAAAAAATAATAGTTATGATGAAATTACGAAAAATGGTGAAGTAGGAACAGCTTCATTTCAAATGAAACAATGGACTGGTCAAGCAAGAGAAGAATTATCTATTGATACTAAAAATACATATATTCCTCCTAATGAAGAAGATTCTTTAAATAATTGTATCTACAATATAAGAAGAACAGAAAGCACATTTGTTGAAGTTTATTATGAGAAAATACCTTCTGTAGATGGTAATTTATATCAAGCAAAAGCAAATATAAAAAATTTAGATATATTTCAATCTGAAATGGATGATTATATAGATTACAATGTAATTCAAAGTAATTTTTGGAATAGTCAAATGCCAAATACACATACTAATACTGGTTTTGTTTTTGCACCTGAAAATAATAATCCATTTGATACATCATCTAATCGAGGTATTAAAAAAATAAGTAAAGATTACCAAAATATGAATTTTAAAACAAAACATGGTGTAATTGATTTAATTGGTATTAATTTAGATAATATGTTTAATAGAGAACATGATATAACACATCATGATTATGATGATTTTTTGATTCATGGATTTGATAATTGTAAAATTAAATTTCATATTATAAACAATCATAGAGAACGTAAAGAAATGTATTTGAAAATGGGTTTTAATCCAATATTAGGAGGATATAATAATCTTGTAAATAAAACATTTGATTCTGATTCATATTTGAAGTTTTTCTCTCGATCAGAATATGAGAATGATATCAAAAAAACTTCATTAGTAAAATATAATATAGATTCAACAAAAGAATCAAGACTAAATAAAATAAATAGGATTCAAAATGGTTCATTGATTTGGTTGAGGTCTAATCAATTATCTACAGTAGATAATTCACATAATTTAACAAGAACACCTGAATATTATTATTTATCTGGTGTATATAGAAAAGAAAATGAAACCTTTATAGATGATGATTATATATTTACTGAAGGAGATATTTCTGGCGAAAAAATGGTTAGATTTGTTACTAAAAATAATAAATATCAGTGCTCTTTTGGTTTAGATATGTTTGATTCATATGATATACATAAAGTTACAAATTATTATAAAATGCGAACATCATTTAGAGTTCATCCATGGTATATAGAATTTTTTGACCAAAATTTTAACAATCCTGCATATCAAACTGCATTAGAACAAGGCAAAGACATAAATGATAGAGATTTTAATAATGGAAGACCATTATATTCTGGTGTGGAATTTAGATTAACAACCACATTTTTTAATAATAAAACAGGACAATTTGAACAATATATTGATAATTCTGGTGAGGTTCAAGCTCTTGCTATGACACCAGATGAAAGACGAAAATTCTTTTCAAAAGAATCTTTCAATTCATTAGATAAGAAAATATATATGCTTGCAGATTTATCTGCAAGTAGATTAAATAATGTTGGTAATACAGATTCATCTTTAAATCCATATAATGTATTAGGAATAGATGAGCCTTATTTTTTGCGTTCAGATTTACATAGTGATGCATCTTTTAATTTTTTACCAACCTCTGGACGTTTAACCATTGCAGGATTCCCTTACGTTGATTTAAGTGTTAATAATCAAGGAGATGATGAATTAAAACATAATAATGTACATAGACAAGATTTCTCTCATGATAGTTCTTCTAATAGAATATATATACAGAAATTTAGTAAGGACTACTCCAAGAATGGTAAAAATTTGCCTTTATTAATACCAGATTCAGGTATGGTTGGAGAAACGGAAGCAGAACTAGCAAGAAAATTAAATAATCAACGATTTAGATTTTATTTTGATGGAGAATTAAAACATGGCACACAAGTTTATATTAATACTTTTAATTCTACTCCAATAGTAAGTGCATATGAAACATATAAAGATACATTGTCGGATGCAGATAGTAAAGAGCATATTAATAAATATTTTACAACATTTTTATCGTCATTTTTACTAGGTATTCATGATTTAAGTTTAAATCAAATTACAAAAGGACGAAATAGTAGACATGGAATAGTAAGAGATAATTTTTCTAGAAATTCTAGAAGTTCAGACACAGTTCATTGTTTGAATATATTACTTGATGAAAATGTTCTTTTAGATAAATCATTAGAAGACTTTAATGATTATGTAAATAATAATAAAACTTATGAGTCAATCGCATGGACAATTGAAACAATTGACCCTTTTGAAGGAGCTAATTCGTTATTACATGAAATAGATAAGCCTACCATTCAAGATATGCCAAAAGATAGTTATGATGTATCTTTTACTAATGATTTTAGATTAGAAAATGCATTTGGTGCTACATTATGGACAGAAGATGTAGATTATGCTGATTTATTTAGTATAAAATTACCATATGATTCAAAAGATTATTTGGATAGTATTTATTATAAATCAACAAAATCTCATATTTTTAAAATAGACTCTAATACTTCTATGCAAATAAGACCTGATATAAATCAAAACTATATTACAAAAAAAGGTTATATCATAGATATGTTTTATAATAAACTAGTAAGAGTAAGTGATATTTGGTTTAATAGTGAAATGACAAGTATTCTTGATAAGTTTAAAGATATTGATAAATCTATTGCAGATTTACAAAGAAATAATATTTTTACAACTGTGGATGAATCATCTATTGTAAATTTATCAGCACGTACAGAAGGTGGAGAAGAAAGTGGTGGTGGCGGTGAAGGAACTGCTACTACATTAAGTAGTTATGTTAATAATAACATTGTTTTAAATAATAACAGTATTAGAGATGTTCTAATATTAGATAGTGATACAATTAAAACATCAATTATAACTGGTATTGATGATGATAGTACAGTGAATACAATAGATGTTAATACAATTAATTTTTCAGAATTGAATGGAGAAAGTAATAATGGTAAAATTTTAAATATTAGTGAGATTACAAATACTAATTCAGATTTTGGCTTATTACAATTACGTATAGGTATTGCCACTAATAGTGGAATAACAATTACTAGTAATAAAGTTAATTTTGGTGGTAATATAACATGTGAAGGTTCTTTAACATTAGATAACACAGGGTCGCCTGGAGATTGTAAAATAAATTGTGCCGGTGATATTAGTAGCAACTCAAATATTCATAGTAATCATAATATTAGTTGTGATGGTAATGCTAATATTGCAGGTAATCTTGATGTTAATAATAAGATAATTTGCAATCAAATTGATTTTAGTAATTCTAATAATGTAGTTACTTTTGATATGTCTGGAATAACAACATCACATATATGCCACCTTCCAACAGCATCTGGTGAAATACTTACAGTAGAAAGATTAAAACAAGGAACTAGAGATAATTTGTTTTCAGCTAATCTTGTTTCGTTGTTAAAGGGGACGGATGGAACGAATGGAACGAATGGAACGAATGGAACGAATGGAACGAATGGAACGAATGGAACGAATGCGAATACGACTAGGGCTTATAACTTTGGAACAACTTCTGCTGGTGCTGAAATGGCAGTAACAATAGGTAATTCGTCCAATTCGTTAATTCTGGCTGGGACAGAGAAAAACATCTGGTACAGGTATAGTGGAAACAATTATTATAACTTTTCGCAATATGGTAATTATCACACGCATGATGCTACAAAAACCTGGACCACATACTCAGATGATAGATTAAAAATATCTGAGGAAAAATTACAAGATAACATTAGTGATTTGATAATGAAACTAAAACCATTAAAATATAAAAAAAATAATTATATAAATGAACAAAATAAAGGTTTTGTAGATGAATCAGGTAATATTACAAATTATGAAATTACTCATTTCTTAGATGATATTAGCAAAAATTTAACACATGACGAATTTGGTATGATGGCACAAGAAATTTACACTATTCCTGAATTAAGACATTTAGTGCATGTTCCATATGATAGTGATATGGAAAAAATTAAAGATACTAAAATTTATGAAGGTGTATTAAATGAACCAAAAGGATATTATGAAGAACAAGGATGGGGTGTAAAAGAACCAGCACGATTAAATTATATTGAATTTATACCATTATTAATAAAGGGTTTTCAAGAACAACAAACAAAGATAGAAGAACAACAAACAAAGATAGAAGAACAACAAACAAAGATAGAAAAACTAGAAAGAGAGAATTTAGAGTTAAAGGAATTGACCAATGATATTAAGAATCAAAATATAGAATTAAATGGTGTAAATATGGAAGTTAAAAACAGATTGTTTACAATTGAAAATATGTTGCAAAAAAATAATATCAACTAAGTAAAAATTATAATATAATTATTTTATTTTTAAAATTATATTATAATATTAATTTTATTGGTCTATAATATAAATGGTTGTTACATAATNTTGNNNNAGAACAACATTATATATTTACAAAACAAGAAAATGATATAAGTTTAAATATAGGAAAGATTGGAATTGATAATGAAGAAATGAAATTATTTAATATTATAAATAATAAAAATAATAATTTACAAATAGAAAAAATTAAAATGAGTAATAATTCTATCACTAATCTTAATGTTAATTTAGTAAAAAAATATATTGATTTTGAAGATAGAATTTATAAAACTTATAGTGTAGTATATTTACCACATAGCCAGCGAATAAATGATGTAAATCTGGATACTAGCTCAAATTTTTTATTTATGGATCCAGATGGACATACAGATGTATTGCAAGACTTGACAGGAAAATTAATTTATGGAAAAACATATAGATTCGTACAATTTACTGGTTCAAATAAAAAAATTACTGATTCTGAAGGATTTCATAATGATTTAGTATTTCTTCATGGAGATAACGAAAATGTAAATCTTGGAGTACCTGAAATTCCAATAAATGATAGATTAATGTTTAATAATAATTATTCTGTTTTAACTGATACTTTGTATTCAAACAAAAACTTGATATATAAAAATACACCAAGCCCATATCAGAGAGAATTAATATGGACGATTAATGATTTAACAAAAGATATTATAAATAACGATGCAAAAAGGTCTGACACAGGTGCAGTGGTTGATACATTTATAGATTCGTATTCAAATCATGTTCATTTAAAATATGAATTTACGTTAGATTTAAGCAGCGAAATACTTAGTAAGTTTAATGTTTCTACTAATAATTATGAAGAATTAAATGATTCTTCGTGGAATGATTTTTCAGAAATTTTTACAACTATTCTAGATAAAGGTGAAAATATAAGTATTTTATTAAGCAATGTTGATATATCTTCTGATTTTACATGGGAAGTAATTGAAAGTAATAATTTAAATAATCCAATAAATTATAGTAATTATAAAACAGGTAACAATGAATTAGCAAATACAGTAGCAATTAATGATAATAATAATTTATTTGGTATTTGCATAAAACGACCAACAATTATAAGAAAAAAAATTCTTATTGAATCACAAAAAGAAACAAAATCTATTATAATTGGAAATAGCAGTGAATTAAATGATAAAATTTATGATTTAGTTTATGATGTAAGTAGTGGATTAACATTTGGACTAGATTATACTAATATAGATAATAGAGACCCATTATTTGATGAAAACATTGAACCAAGTTTTAATTCTGCATTCTCTGGAAGTAAAAGTAGGAAATTTAATTTAAATCTAAATAGTATCACAAATAATTTAGATTTATCTCCAGATATTTCGGGAGATATAATAAGCACATGGAATAATAATATTTGGTGGAATGAAGAAAATAAATCTAGTGTGAATGAGATTACAAAAGTATATTTAAATGACATTAAGATTAATGTGGTTGATGCATCTTTTGTAAATATAACATCAAAATTACAAATTGAAAGCAAAGATACATTAAATAATAAGGTTGAATATAAATATTTATATTACAATGATACACAAGATGTATCATTTATTCGCTATAGTAATATGCATCATAATTATGTTACTCCTTTATTGACAAATGATAAAGATAAAGCCTCAAATATTATTTTTGTAATTAAAAATGATTTTGATAATACATTATTAGATTTCTCAAATGATAATATTAATTCTTCAATCATTTTTAACTTAACTGGTGAGATTGATTTTTACTCAAGAAAAATGAATAATGAAAATGATAAAAAAAATGTTTTAACAATAGATTCAGATGGTAATTTAGATTTGAAAAACAATAATATTATTAATTTTAATAAGATTATAGATAATGAAAAAAATGAATTACAGCCAGGTCATTATGTAAAAGCTGAAAATAATCTTGATATGAATTCTCGTGATATAGAAAATATTAAAATTACACATTATCAAAATGATAATAAAATTTGCACATATAAAGATATTACAGGTGATAATATTTTAGATAAATTCTTTTTCCCGAATACAAATGAATGGGAAACTTCTAATATAGAATTTGACCAATTGCAAGTATTTGGTGGAGAATATGAATTGTATATAAGTGGTGGAAATCCATTTATTAAAGGATCTAATTTAGGTGTAGATTATGAAGATAAGACATATAAAGAATGTAATTTAAATAAATTGCATTTTGAATTATGTAAAAATAGATGGTACAGATTTAATACCTCAGGTATTGATTTTGAAATTAATGGAATTAATTATATTAGTAAAACTGATTATGGTAGTTTTCATACTTACATTTATGAAATAAATAAAAATATAGCAAATGTGAAATACAACGCCAAATTAATTCTAAATGAATCAGAATATATAAGTTTTGATATACATATAAGCAGTGAAGTTAAAGTGAAAAGATTAACATTAGCAAGACCTAAATTACAACATATTAAAGCTAATATAAATTATGGAACAGATGCGAATTTAACTGACATGCTAAATAATGGTATAATGTATAATGATGATGATGAATCCATGCCAACATTATATTCATCATTTAGTAATGAATATTCAAAAAAATATTTAGAAGGAAAATCCTATGATTTAGAAGGAAAATCCTATGATTTGTTCTCTAAAATTAGAGCCATAGAAAATACAAAAGATACATTTCTTAGTTCAAAAGACTCTATTTTATGGAACACGCCAAATAATATAAATCCAGGATATCATAATTTTTCTAATGAATGGAATAGAAAACATGTATATACAGATGAATTAGAATGGAGACATACATGGGGTATTCCTATTAACGATGATTGGTCTGAATATAATGTTAATAAATACAATTTAACCTCTTCAGATAACTTAAAATTAACTATTAATGGATTTGAAAATAATGTTTTATTTAAATCATGGAAAAATTGGGGTGTAAGACCTTTTTATTTAGATTTAGAGAATGAATCTATTAATATAGATAGTACTCTAAATAATAATTATTCAAATAAAACTATATATAATTTACCTACACGTAAAAATATTAGATTTACTGCAGGTAATTCATTTTTAAATAGTGTAGATAATACGGATATTACTAAAAATGGTAAGAAATACGATATAGATAATTTTTTTATTGATTATGGTAACTTAGGTCCATTATACTTTGACTCTGATAATACAAATTATAATATTAAAAAACAAACTAATTTATCTCATGTTTATCAATTTAAAAAAACAGAACATACGCGAATTTATGAATATAATGGAAATAATGAAGATAAAAGAGTAAATATTGTAAATATTGAAATTAAAAATACAACTGATATTTTAGATAAAACCACATTACCTGATAATTACCAAACATCAGGTGCTAAATATGATGATTCACTTCATAACATACAAACTGATTCTAACTCTTTAGAATCAAGGCTTACTAGCACACCAAATGAAATATATAGTAATTTCTGGAATTCACAAAAAGCAATGATTAGAAATGATAAATATAGCACTGGTGATATTTCTGGATTCAACTTTATGCCATCAAGAAATGATGAACTAAATATGAATGATAGTGATAAAAATACTTTATATAATCATGTATCAAATTTACCTTTTGATACACGTGCTAGTTTACTTAATGGTGTAGTTGATTTAATTGATATAGATAAAGAACAATTATATGATTCTAATAGTTTTGATTGTAAAATTAGATTTTCTGTTACTGACTTTTCAGATAATGAACAAACTGTATACTTGGCTATGGGTTATAATTCAATTTTAGGTGGTGGAGAGAATTCAAACTATTTTGATTTTAATAAAGCTTATATAGAAGAAAAAAAAACATTACCAATTAGATATGAAAAATCACCTAAAAAATTGGTAAATGGTTCTTTGGTTTGGATAAGAACAAATGATTTGTGCGACCCTGGTACAACTACTCATGGAAAGAGAGAATATTTTTATTTGAATGGTTTTAGATTAGGTAATAGCACAGATAATATTGCTTGGGTTACACCAAATAATTTAAAACAATATAGTAATATTTCTAAAGAGCGAGAAGCATATAGATTACATCCTTGGATGATTGAATTTGTAAAACAAGGTTTTGGTAGTGACCATTTAGAGGAGAATTTTAGAAATAATGGAGATAAACCTGATGGTGTAGGTTTATTTAATGGTTTTGATGTTAGATTTTACACAACCAAATTTGATGTATCAAAGAATACATATGTTAAAGATATATATGATGCAGGTAGTGATAAATTTGCAAAAGCATTGTATTTAGGTTGTGGATTTGAACATTTAGCTGATTTATCAAATGATCATTTAAATGTACATAGAAGTAGAATGACAATATATAATTGTACAAAATTAAATGATTATTTAGATGCAAATGATAATTTATCTAATGAAAAATTAGAAGAATACAATAATTATCAACACTATATTGATAAGGGTTTATTAGGAAAAATTAAATATAATAATGATAATCCATATTCATATGATAGAAGATTTAGTCATATGCAAAGTCAAATGGGTAAATATATACTTAGAAATATGTCACCAGACACAAGTGACCCACCAAGTATTCAATTAGAATTAAATCCAAATCTAAATACTGGGTTTAATTATGACAATTCGCTAAATTATTCAAATTTAAAACTAAAAAGCGATACTATTGATATTACAACAAGAGATATAAGCTATGCTGGTTTTTGGGGAATTTCGGATAATTCATATCCAAATAGTGGAGGTAAGGCTTATCAGAGAAGTGGTTGGCCAAATCATTTTATTTCTGATGTATCTTTTAATTATGATTCAACTAAAAGTAAAATCAGAAATAATAAATCATCATTTGCTTTAGATAACTTATTATATCCAGTTGGTGGAGAATATTTACATTATGAACAAGCTGCAGTTGAACTTGAAATTAGAGATATTAATATAACTAATGTGAATTTATATAATACTGATTCAATAACTGATGATAACTCATATAATGTAGCACCATTAAGTAGATTCAGATTATTTTTTGATGAAAGTGACCAGAATTTCCATGGTAAAAGTGTGTATATATGTTCTTTTGATTCTAATTTTGAAGTATCTGAAACTCAAACATATACAAGAGATTTGAGACATAATGATGTCGCCTGGAAAGTATATTCTGGAATAGAACCATATGTTCGCAGAAAACGTTCAGATATGAAAGACGGATACGTTCATCTTTTATCTGCAGCAGCAACTAGAAGTGATGTAAATAAAGATAATTCATTAAATGATGTAGATAGTTTACACCTTTATAATGAATCACGAATTAAACGTAATGAAGCAGGAAGTCTTGCAGGAAGTCTTGATGATATCAGTTCAGTAAATATGGTTTATAATTTACCATATTCTGGTCTTGTTGATTATAGCACAATAGAAAATAAATTAGGAAGTGATGTTGCATGGGTTTTTGAATTAATTGACCCTCGTGTTGCTAATAATAATTTGCACACTGTTCCTGATGATACTATACAAAAATACTATAATTTATCAGAAAAAGATGGCAAACTTGAAATTGATAATACAATATCTGGTGAAAAAATGAAACCTGAAGCACACAATCTTAAATATCCTTTAGAAAATGCATATGCAAAGGTGTTATGGACTACTGACCCAACTGAAGCTACACGATTTACAGTTACTTTGCCATTAATGACAAAATCATTTAGTAAAGGATTTCAATACAAGGGAGCAAACCATGTTTTCACTGATAAAAATGATAATGCAATTATGAAAACAACCACAAATAATGATATTAATTTATTAAAAAATAATATTAAAAATGTAGGTGAAATTACAGATGTATATAATAATAAATATCTTAAAAGTGAGGTTGATTGTGAAATTAATGCAAATAATAATAGTATAACAAACATAAATGAACTATCTGGATTTGGTAATGTAATTAAAGTCAATAGTAAATTGAGTTTAAGTAAAAATGTGTTGGATGCATTATATGTTACAAGCGAAACAGTTGAATGTAAAAAAATGATTTGTGAAGAAATTGAATTTAGATGTAAATCCGAACCAAGCAAAAGTATTTATATGTCTTTAGAGAATTATGATAGAAATATTGATGCAAGTAATGCAAATGATAATAGTAATAATAATTCAACTGGGTTGCAAAATACAACATTTTCAATGACAAATAACTTCGGTATTGCAAATATGGTTGTAAATAATACAAATTTATTGGTTGATGGTGTATGTGGTATACATGATAATCTCTCTGTAAATGGTAGTATTTTTTCAAAATTACAATTAGTAACTAATCCTGGATTTTCACCTTATTATGGTGATTTAGCTAGAGATGATGATTTAAATATTAAAACGTTTTATCATAGTGATAATAATTATTTCCTAAATCATTATTCAGCAATTCATCAAACTTATCTAAATGAAACAGGAAAACCTCAAAGTATGTTTGATTATTCTCATACCTCTGAAATTGGCAATGGCGGTATAAATTTAAATGATTTAAATTTGGATTCTGTTTATTTTAAAGTAATGGCTACCGATGGTAGTGATTTAACAACTTCAGTTTATTGGAATAATCACGATGAACAAATCATGCATTATATGTATCAGTCTAGTTTTTTTGTTGATACCAATAACGATTTTACAAAAGGTTTTAAAATAATAGTTATTGAAGAACTAAGTAATTCTACTACTCCTCCTAAATCAACAACAAATACAAATAGAGAATATAAAGTTCGTATAATGGTTAATGGTAGCTCTTATTTGAGACATCGTTATCAGGATTTGAACAACGCCAGATATATAGAGCTTGACGCAGGCACAGAGAGTGCTAATTACTCTTATTGGATATTAGAAGTTCTACCTAATGGTAGAATAAAATTAAGATATGGAAAGGCTTGTATAATAGTATCACCGCTCACTTGGTCAGAATCTTATTCTGGTTTTAATGAATATGTGGAACTTACTGATGTCAATGCGTTACAATGGCAGAATGTGATTAATGGGGATTCTACCAGTTATGATTACTTTACATTCGACCACCCTCACACTTCTTCTACATCAGACTCAACTAAAGGATTAGAATTCGAAATTATGGAATATAGTCAAGTAGCAAAAGATAGTAATTGGGATTATGAAAATGTTCTAATACAAAACAGTAGTTATGAAAATGTTCTAATACAAAACAGTAGTTATACAACAACTGCAGATGTTGATGTAAGAATAACGAATCAATTAAGTGTCATTGAATCACGCTTTTTACAATTGGAAAGCAATGTAGATGCTGCTACAGCTCAAAATCAAAACGAATTAGCTACCGCTTTAAATAATGTATTAGCAAGTTCAGATAATGCAATTACTATAAGATTAGCCGAACTTGAAAGTCTTGTAGAAACTATTTCGGGTGAGGTAGATACAATTCAGAATTCTGGTGCTGGTTCTGTTAATGAGTATGCAGTTAATGCTTTGATTAATACTGCACTTGATACTCATGAACAAAATCATGCCACTACAGGTGGAGGCACAGGTGGAGGCACTGGCACTGGCACTGGCACAGGCACAGATGGAGGAGGTATTTTTGATATTAGTATATTAAATAGTAATATTGGTGATGTTCATATTAAAAGTGATGCAAATATAGATGGAAGCAAAATTAAACACAATACGATAACTGATGACCAAATAAAAAGCGACGCAAATATAGATGGAAGCAAGATTCGAGACTCTACAATCTCAGGTGAAAAATTAGCAGATAGCAGTGTTTCATTGAGAAAACTAAACGTTGATGTTCAACTTAAAACAGTTTATGACTTTTCTGAGTTGGAAGTCGGAGAAATTTATACAAAAATATCTTTTAAAATGGTTAAGTTGAATAACATTGATTTTACAGACGATTTGTATTTGACTGGTTATAGTGAGTTAAATAATCCCAATGAGAACGTAGTTGGACCACATTGGTATAAAAATGGTGATGGAATTATAACTGCTGATTATCCACCTCAGTTTACATGGTCGTCCACAAGTCAAGTTTATGGACAAACTAAATTATATGTTTTAGAAAAAAATGAAAAAAATAATGGAGATACAGATTTATACAGAAATATATTAAGAGATTATTTATTCAAAATTAAGATATTACAAAAATTAAGTAATACTCGCTGTGTTATTAATTTAATTCCAGATAATAGCGACTATAATACTTGGGTAGCATCTAAGGGTTTCTTGGCTGTTTTTGGATTTGGTGATCAACCCAGGTCAGGTATCGGGCTGCCTACAACCTCCTATATGTCTGACCTTTATTTCTATTACGCTCCTGAAGATTATCTTAATGTAGGTTATCAAAGTAATGCCCAAGGTAATATATTTGCTGCTCCTAATTCTACACATGACACCTACCCTCACCATTATAATTTGACAGATAGAATGATTTTAAATATAGATAATAGTGGTTATGTTTTTATTGAATATCCTGATTTACCAAATAATAAAAGCTGGACAGGTCAATATTTAAGAGGTGCTGGTTCGTATACAAATAAAAAGATGTATGATTTAAGAAGTAATCCAACTGGAAATCCAGACCTTGCATTAAAATTCCGATTTACAACAGAGGATGAAGATACAGGTAGTGCTGACAAATCATTACCCGGTCTAGCTGTTGGTCATGCATTCTCAAGAACCGTGGAAGTGAAATATATTGATGATGATGAAACGATGGGTGGTATTAATGGCAATTTAATTACTTATGGAACAATAACAGCAGATAAATTAGATTTATTAACAACAACAGAAATAGTTTATGACTTTTCTGAGTTGCAAGAAAATGTAACATATAAAAATTTCGCTCTTAGAATACATTCAATTTATAATCAGGAACCAAAAATGAGCGCTAATATGGAGAAATGGTGGTTATATCCTTATTCATCACCCGGTGGACAATTAAGCATAAAACGTCAGCCTAATATACATAAAGCGATAGATATTTATTTAAAAAATTTTCCTAATTTTGAAGATGAACTAACTGCTGACGGCCCCATGTATTGGGATATAAAAATTATAAAAAAACATAGTAATACAATATGTAGTGTTTATTTAATACCATCTGGTATTACAGAAGACAGTTATACTTGGGCCTTTGGGTTTAGTAGTGAAGGGGAACAGAATAGCGCCCGAGCATATTTTTCGACTTTAGAAGAGATAAATGATGAATCAACATTTCATGGTAGTTCCGAGCGGAATGCAGAAATGTTATTAAATATAGATAATAATGGATATATTTATATTCAATACGCAAATAATTTTTCTGACCATGCTAACAATCCAGATGATGCACTCGGTGGTAATTATTTTATGTTCTCCGGTGACTATATAGAAATTATATTAAGGCAAAAATGGGCATCAGCATGGCAGGGGGGTATTTCATCCGAGTTTCGTTCTACGCCAAATTCAGATTCGGCTGTCAGGTTTGAATTTATAAATAAGGTTACATCTGGTACAGGTAGTAATCCTATTCCATATGTTCCGGGTCAGCGTGCATTCTCAAAAGAAGTAAAGGTTAATCAAATTTCTAGTGGTATTGCACCAAAAGGAATACATGCTCGTGCAATTGTAAATAATTCAATCACTGCAGATAAATTAGATTTAGATTTAATGTTTGAAGATATCGCTGATTTCTCTGAGTTGGAAGTCGGACAGGAATATGATAATGTTGGATTTAAGATTGTTAGTTATGATACTACAACAGTTGATACAACATCTGGAGTTGATTATTATTTTACTGCGAATGCTAGTCAAGGTATTACTACTGAAAACCCACACCAACATCTTAAGGTTATGAAAAGTACTGATACATCACCAAATGCACCACAAAATTATCCATGGAATATGAAAATTATTAAATTAATAAATAATAATAAGTGTATAGTTACATTAAAACGCACTAATTTTCTGGGGATTGGTGTAGGGGAGACTAACCACCTTTCCGTATTTGCAACATTTTTTAGCACAGATGCAGGCTATAAAGATGCAACGTCTGATATAGAGACTATTTATTTAATTTTACATTTAGATAATAGTGGAAATGTTTATTTTGAATATCCTAGTTTAGGAGATTCATATCATTGGGCTGGGCTTTATATATATATTAGTGACAGAAATGATACTAATATGGGTGAAAACAATGATGATGTAGTTCGTTCATTAGAAAACGCATGGATTGGTAATCACAAAACAAGTTGGGAAATTAAAAATAGAGTGGATTATAATAATATGGCTTCCCTTAATGCAACAGGTGACCCTGACAAAGCATTGAAGTTTCAATTGGTAAATTTTAATACTCCTACTAAAAGTTTGCCTCCAACTTTTAAAAAGACAAGAACGAAAACACAGATATCTACTAGTACTTCGGTATATAATCAAGTTCATGCAAGAAAAATATTAGATGGAACTATTACGAAAAAGCAAGTTGCACGAGAGTCAATTACATTAGATAGATTAGATATGAATCCTGTTAATGTTCTTTCTACAGATTTTACACAACTTTCTGCAGATAATAGTTATAATGTTCATTTTAAAATAGCAAAAACAAATAAAGAATATGTTGTGGAAAACGATACCAATTATTATATGCTAAGTAGAGATGATAATACAGCCAGTGATTCTAACCCAGGAACAACCCCAATAATAACACTAGGTATGAATGACTTTGTGAATAACTTAGGTTCATATCAATTATCTAATCCAGCTACAACATCCCACTGGGTAATGGATATAATCGAAAAACCTAATCCAGATGAGAATCGTTTTAGAATAACTCTTAGGTCAGAATGGCATGGCGATGAATTTTACTTTGGATTTAATTCAATAAACGGTGATGATACTAATATTCAATTATTTTCTAATAAACTTACAGATTCACATTTCACAAATAATTTAAAAACGTATCAAATGTTTTTAAATATAGATAATGAGCAATATGCTTATATTGAGCTTTCTAATACAAATAGGTCTCTAACAGATTCTACTGTTACTAATACTGTACCTGGTATGGATAAATTTGCAGGTAAATTTTTGAAGAGCAGATTTACAGATGATAGAACAGTAACACAAAATATTTTGAGCAAAACACCTCAAACAAGAGATATTTTGTTTGAAGCAACATCGGACAGAGATGAAGCTATCAAATTTGAATTAAATATACAAGGACTTACAGTAATAAAATCTCTAACATTGGCGTCGGTCTTATCTGGTGCATCAAGCAATGCTGAAACAATAGACATTCAAAAAATAGAAGGTGATATGTCAGGAGAAACAGAATTAACTGTTACCAGTGATACAGGTGATACTCCAATAGAATTTACTATAGAAGTTTTTAACGAAGTGACTTCAGGAACAACTAAATACAAGTGGAAAGGACTTGATAAAAATTATTTAGCAACTGGTAAAAATCCTAATGCTCAAACTGAATACCCAACAATAGTATTTATAAGAGGCAAAAGTTACAGATTAATTTTATCAGGTGATTACTCCAGTCATCCTATTAATATTCAGACTGCATTGTGGACTACGACTTATTCCAACACTTTAGACTATAATGTAATAACAAACTCAAAAGAAGCTGGTGTAAATGGATATAGAACGGGTGTATTAGAATTTACTGTTCCAGAAAATGAAGTTTATGATAAATTATACTATCAATGTGCGCACCACCGAGGCATGAGCGGAGAGATTTTAATAGAAAGTCCTTCTAAGTTATATTTGACATATGATTTAACTAACTTAAATTTTGTTGTAGATAGTGACACATTACATCAACTGTATTTAACATCTGATGCGACAAAAGCTAAGAATGTTGATTTATCAAGTTCTATTGTAATAAATAATATTAATGAAACAGTTGTTGGAGGAGGTATATCGGTAGTAGATATTCAAGAAATACAAGGAGACATAAGTGGTCTTATAGAATTAACTGTCAATAGTGATGATGGTGTAACTGATTTTAAGAAACTATATTTGACATATGACTACAGTATATTTCATTTCTTCACAGCAGATACTTCTGCTGTATATCCACTCTATTTAACATCGGTTGAGGAACTTGCAAATAATCTTGACTTATCCAGTTCTATTTCAATTAAAAACCCTAAAATGACTGGTGTTGGAAGTGGTAATGAAAATATAAATATTCAAGAGTTGCAAGGTGATATGAACGGAACAACAGAAATAACTGGTGAATATTTAACTTTGAATTCTGTTTATTTTAAAGTAATGGCAACCGATGGTAGTGATTTAACAGCTTTAGTTTATTGGAGTAGACGAGATTTCACTCGTTTCCCCGGCTCTATGATACAATCTAAACATTTTGCAGATCCACCTGATTTTGCAAAAGGATTTGAAATAATAATAATAGAAGAAATAACTACGAGTAGTTTAACTAGTGGCGGTAATGGTATTAAATTAACAACCAATAAGGAATACAAAATTCATATAAAGTTTGGTGATTCTTATCTGTATTCTCAAGTTACTGATACTACCTTTCTTTTGGCGGCAAATCAAACACTAGAAACTGATTCTTATTTTTGGATATTAGAAGTTCTATCTAATGGTAGAATAAAATTAAGAGTTGGAATGGCTGGTCCTTCGGTTCCTGAGTTGAGTGATACTAATTCTAGTTTTAATCAATATATAACGATTAAAAATACAACTGTTTGGAACGAAGTCATCGCCGGAACCGCATTTGCTGGTTCTTTTTCAGTAGGAAATAATGGCAATATTGGTCCTACTTCAGACCCAAATAAAGCATTAGAATTCGAAATTATGGAATATAGTCAAGCAGCAAAAGATAGTAATTGGGATTATGAAAATGTTCTAATACAATACCAATACACACAACAAACTACAAAACTATATTTGACATATAATTATGACATATCTTCTTCTATTGGGGATGTTCAGGAAATTATACAAGATGGTCTTATTCATTATTGGAATGTTACACCTTCGTACGATGCAACATATCTGTTAACAGATTCGCATGGAAGTATTGATGCTACTATTAATCAAAGAAATAGCGATAGCTATATTATTAATGGTAACTTTACTACTAATGATAGCTCAAAAGGATATGTAAGTATTCCTGCGGGAAATTGGATTGAGTTAAATAGTGATATAAGTTTTGATATTGGGACGTCTTCTGAAAATTTTACATTATTTATTGGTGTATCATTTGAAACATTGGCGTTTAATTATTATGGTATTGCTGGATATGATAATACAGATAATAAAAAAAATATAATATTATATAGAGGTAACCCAAATCAAATTCAATTTACAGAAGGTCTACAAGAATTTACTGCAGATATTGATATAACACATCCTTTAATCTCTTCAAAATGGTATGTGTTTTGTATTACATTTAATAATAATAATGTAAATTTATATATAAATGATACAAATGTAGGACAATCAACATTGAGTGTTTCAGAGTCCAATGATTCAATTCAATTTAAAAAATTATTGTATGGTTTTTTCTCTAATGAACGTACACATACTGGTGTTGATTTTGCTTTTGCTGGATTTTACAATAGAGCATTAAGCCAAGATGAAGTTTTTGAAAATTATAGAGTTCATGCGAAAAGATTTGAGGAAATATATTATTCAGATATTAATAAATCTAAAATATATCCACTTTGTTTTACGAAAAATGATAAAATAAAAAAGACTCTTGACTTTTCTAGTTCTATTGCAATAGATGATATTAATGAAATATTCCCCAGTGGTGGTCTTGATGGAAGCAAAATTATGGAAAATACTATACCATTTTCAAAACTAAAAATTGAATCGGTGGTTGTTCAAAATTCAATAACTATAAATGATTATGATAAACTACAACCTGGTAGCAATTTTGATAATGTTAAATTTAAAGTAATAGGTACAAATGGCCTAGGATTTTCTTCATCAGCCCCTGCTGCTGATTATTATATGCGGGTGCAAATACACTCTAATAATAATGGAGAATTACAATTCCTTACTACAACAGAAGATTCAATTTTGACTGATACTACTAATTTTAGATTAACTGTTTTAGAAGTTATAAAACCAAATGAAAAATATAAAGTTATGTTAGGAATTACAGGAGGAACTACAAACGAATGGTTTAAAACAAATCATAAGAATCTGATAGACAATGTTAATCTTTGGTATTTAAAGAGACAAACATGGGACACGCAAGTTAGTTACGCTGGAAATTCGCAATTCTATTTAAATATCAAAGCCAATGGAACTATTTATTTAGAAAATTATAGTGTTGATGGTTATAGTGATCCGGAACCACGAATATTTACTCTTACTGACAGTAGATTTCTAACTAAAAATAATCTATCAGTCAGTCAGGGGGCTGCTGACGCAGTTATGTTTAGTTTCACACAACAAGAATCAAAAGCACTATTGTTTGAAGTAGAAATACCGGGCGTTACAGATGTGCAAAGAATAATAACAGACCGCATTATGGTAAGGGATGAAAGCACTGATTATAATGCATTAATAACAGCTTTAACAAGTCGTATAGTAGAACTTGAAGCAATTACTATTAAAGTTCTGTCTCCGGTAGACGCAGTGTTTACAGTATCATCTGATGGGAATACGATATACGAATATACAGTACCTCTAGGTTATGACCGAATATCAGTAGTTGCTGTAGGTGGTGGAGGTGGAGGAGAGTATAGTCAATCACAAGGTGGGAATGGTGGGGCAGGTGGCAGTCTTGCATATATGAATGATATAATTGTTACAGAAGGAGATGTAATTTCAGTAACTGTTGGTATTGGAGGTGTTGGGGGTCCGGCGGCGGCGGGGGGGAGCAATGGTGGTAACGGCGGAAATTCGGTCGTTGCTTTGAATGACGCGGTATCAACTACAATAACAGCTA
>JGI24539J26755_10000276_pt1 | contig 23638 bp, 18 predicted proteins | sample NorSeaMetagenome_2_FD_26755 | JGI IMG/M metagenome (IMG submission 26755) | reverse complement strand
GACTGAAAAAATGAAGTTCTTTAAAGCTAAAAACTGATTTATTATTATTTAAAACTCTAGACATCATAGTTGTACCGCTCCTACTGGACCCAACAATAAAGATTTTTTTTTGCTTATTCATTTTACTTTATAATAGTAATACTATATGGTTTTAAAGTAAGTAAGTTGTTTTTTCTAAAAGTTGTTTTTTTATATTGTATAGCATCATTATCACTATTTTTTGAATATAAATTTCGTGCATAACACTCTTCAATTTTATTGAAATTATTAGAAATTAAATCTGTTTTAACTTCTTCCATTGACCAATTCACCCAACAATATTCCGTTATTATTACTTAATGTATATTTATATAAATTATCATTTATTTGTTCTTTTAAAACAATAGGGTTATCATCTTCAAAAAAATTACTAATCATTTTTATAGGCATAAATGTAGATTGAATATGGGTAGAATTATTTTTCATTTGAAAAATAGATCCTCCAAAATCTCTTCCAGCCAAATTATGAAAAGTCGTTAACTCAATGTTCTGTAACAGCGGATTAGTCAGTAGCTCTAAAAAATAATTAGCGACAAATAATGCTTGTAAATGTGTATTACCTGTTTTTTTTGAGTACTGTAAATTCCATTCTGTGATCCAAATAGGAAGATTTTTAAATACTATATTATAGTCATTAATCTCATCAGCATAACCATTATTAAAATATTCATGAATACGTTTTTTGTATTTTGCAAAAGAAATTGACAGATCACCTTCTTCTTCTTCCTCTATCATTTGTCCATATTGATTTTTTCCTTTTACAACCTTTGCATATGAGTGAATAATAATGGCATCATAAAAATTTAACTTAGACAGCTTGGAATTCCAAATATAATGCCTGTGCTTCTTATTTTTTAAAATTGGAGCAGCAACAATAGCTGTCTTCATTTTAGGGAAAATCTCTTTAATATATTGTGATAATTTTTTACAGCGTTTTATATAATGATCAATTGTATAGCCCTTATCATAATAGCTTTTATTTGACAATTCGCTTCCTAACTCTACGCCTATTACATTAAGATCATTCTCATGTAATTTATTTATCATTGCTATAATATTTTCATCACTTTCAGTAAGAATATTAGCAACTACAACAACGCTCGATTTAGTTAATTTAGCGAGCAAAATAAAATCATCAATATAATTTTTCTTGTGACCTTTTCTTTTAGAGTAATTAATTAATCCTCGAGCTCTTTTTGGAAACTTCCCAGTTATTAACGAGTCAATTTCTTTAATGTTTAATCCATATGCAGATTGATTATAATGATAGAAATTACCTACCGCTCCACCTGGAAACCTTAATAGTTTAGGCGATATTTCTTTAATATTTTTTTGAAATATAGAATCTTGAATGTTAAAATACGAAAAGGTATTAGAAGTTGCAAAGCCAAAAATATCATTAGTAGCTATTTGTTGTGCACTACAGAGATTAATTGAAAAAATACATATAAAAATAAAAAAATTATAAATCATCTAATCAATCCTTTATTCTCTAAGCTTTTTATAAGATTCGAGATAGTTGTCACTGTTAATTTTTTGACCTCTAACCCATTCAACAAAATGATGTAACCCTTCAGAAAATGAAATTTTATTTGAAATATCAAGTGCTAAATTAATTTTTGATGTATCAGCAAAATTATGCCTTATATCTCCTAACCTAAACTTATGAGTAACCTTAATATTTATATTAGATTGATAAAACTCCTTTAACTTTTTAGCAACAATAATCACACTAGTTGCCTTTCCTGAGCCTACATTAAATATTTGATTATTTGATTTTTTACTTTGCAAAGCTTTAGCAGTAGCATCAACAACATCATCAATATATATAAAATCTCTAGACTCTAAACCATCTTCNTAAATATCAATATCATTTCCATTTAAAATTCTTGTAGAAAAAATTGATAATATTCCTGTNTATGGATTTGAAAGCGATTGACCTGGTCCGTAAACATTTTGATATCTCAATACCACAGTATCAATGTTTAAGTTTCTACCAGCAAGTCTGAGTAACTGTTCTTGGGTATGCTTAGTAATAGCATATACAGAGCTAGGGTTAATATTAGAATTTTCATCTGTGGCAACACAAATTAACTGCTTCTTACAATGTTCACATGAAAAGTTATAATTTCTATTTTCTAAATCTATTAATTTCCTTTCAGATGGATAGATAAATCCATGTTCAGGACATTTGTACTTNCCTTCACCATAAACCGATCTTGAGGAGGATAAAATTATCTTTTGAATTGTGTGATNATTATTTGTTAGTACATCTAGCATAAGTGCGGTTGAACTAACGTTTACATTTGTATAATTATATATATCGTACATAGATTGACCTGTACCAGTCTCCGATGCTAAATGGATTANAGCATCCTGATCCAGAATTGCTTTTTCCCAATCTTTTTTTAAACTTACATCACCAATGATAAAATTAGAAAATTCTTTCAGCTCATTATATTTATCTCTATTAGAGTGTATTTTATTAGATAAATTATCTAAAATAGTAATATCAAAACCTTTCATAAATAAAGATTTAGCAAGCTTAGAGCCGATAAATCCTGCTCCTCCAGTTATTAAGATTTTTTTCATATAATACTTCTACTGTTAGATGTAAATTTAAGAAAGAAATGATAAAACCCTGAAATTATAAAAATGAAAAAGAAAGGTCTTAAGAAAAGAGGTTCTGACATAACAGAAATAAAAACAATAAAAAAGAANAACAACCTATGTTCACTTATTATCTTTTGTCTTAAAAACATAAAAACAAATAAAAGGGCAGTTGGAAAGCCCATCGCNGCTAATAAAAATGTTAATGAGTTAGCGCTTCCAGCACTAGTTCCAGCGCCTTTCAAAGAAACACCAAGAGTTTCGTTTATAAGCTCTAAACTTTCACTGTCAATATAAAACTCATATCTCAACTTCTGAAACTGATCAAGATCAAGNCCAACTCCAGTTAATGGATGTGCCACTGCAATAAAAAGAGGTTGAGTAAAGTCAAATAATCTTTTTTGAAAAGAAAAAACNCGATTACCTTTTAGTTTCTCTTCAATATTTACTGAAAAAACAAAATAAATAGGAATAAATGACAAAAATATTATTGGAAGNAACAATTTGTTTTCGTTAAATCTTTGAAGAAACAAATAAGCAAGTTGAGCAATTAAAATTATAATTCCAGTTGTAGAATATGTACCTAAAATCACAAAACCTGTTATTAACAACCATCTATTTTTCTTATAAATAAAAGCTTGAAGAAAAAAGAAAAGNTTTAGAAAGACTTGCAATACTCCAGGCTCCCAAAACAAACCTTGGTTACGACAAAATTCGAATCCAAATAGATTCATTACCGATAATGTAATATCATCAGATGCATAATAAAAAAGATAATTATATGTTTTGCATGTATAATACTCAGAATTGATTTCAAACAACTGATCATAAACAAAAAAGTAAGCAATAAAATTTATTAAAGAATGAATACATATTAACTTTAAAATGAAATTTAAACGTAATAGAAAAATATGGTTACCTCTATTGTTTTTAAAATGCACATAAAATAAAACAGAACTTACAACAACAGTAAAATAATATAAATACTTATCTAAAGACTGTTCAGAATTTGCAAATAAAAAATTGATTACAAAAAGAGACAAAACAGATATTGAAGTGAAAATGATAGAACTTAAAAGCTGGCGTTTTATTTTAAATGAATTCATTATAACTACACCAAAAAGAATTGTTAACATAGTGTAATACATAGCATTTCTATTAAATACAAATAACAAACCTCCGCCAGTAAAAACAAGCAAAAGGACAAGTAAGTTGTCTGTAAATTTTTCTTTTAATGTATATATCATAAATTACTCCAAAACATATTTCTATTTAATAATTTTTCTAAACTCAAAACATCTTCCATAAAATATTTTTTATATAACTCTATTTTTATTTGCTGAGTTAAAGGCATAAAATCATGATTTATCTTGTTAAAGTTTTTTATCTTATTTCTGATTCTTTGACGTGTAATAGAAGAAAAACAAAATTTAAGAGCTTGTCTCCAAAAACCATTCTTCATCATTATTTTTTGTAAAAAGGAAAATCTTGGTTTACCACTTTTATTGCTATGTAAATCTAAATCTAGATTAGACAAATCAATATCAAGAAAGTCAGCAATTCTTATTCTTGTTAATTCTAAACCATTAGCAATTTCTGATTCAAAATTAATAATTAAGAAATTATCTAAAGAATAATACTTTAAATAATCACTAAGCATTCTATGATAATCACCTTGAGCTAAATATGAAAATCTAAGTTCAGATAGAATATCATCTTCTTGTCTTGAGATGTCAATTCTACTTTTTTCACAAATAAGAGCATCCATAAAATCTTTATTTTCATAACCATCTCTTTTGGAGTGCAAATAATGTGAGTATGCCCTATCAACTGGATTTCTTAATATTACAATAAATTTCATATCAGGCCCTAAATTTTCATAAATCCTTTGAGCACAGTTAGGNGTGTACAAATAAGTTGGGGTGAAGTCTATAACAGCTTTATAATTAATCGTAGTATTATAATATGTATTCTCATACCAGTCTAAACCTTTTTTAAAATTCTTTGTAATATTAAAAAAGTGAGGCTCCTTAAATGATGGAGCATATATCTCGTCATGATTTTTCAGAATATTGTATAGTGTTGTAGTTGCAGATTTTGAAGCGCCTAGAACCATAAAATTAGGAAGACTCATTTCAACCAAATTTTTAGGTCTCTGTCAATAATTTGACAGCTTTTTAATATCTTCTTTGTACAAATTCTGTAAAGAAATTTTTGTAGTATCTTTCATTTTAACAACTGGGGAAGAAAATACCTTTACTAAAAGGTTTCTTAATATTTTTTTAAAAGATTGAAATGGTAATATAAAACGTATTAATTTATTTAATAAATTCTTTTTAAGAAAAAGCTTTTTTAAGAAAGAATTTTTCCATTGCCAACCTCCAACCATATATTTCTCATTAATATTTATTACACACTCTGAAATATTAAGAAAAGAAAAAATCTTAGATAATTCTTTTTGAGTATCAGCAATAAAATCATCATAAATAACAATATGTATGTTTTCTCCAAAATTTGCTTTAAATTTTTTGACCATATTATAGTACATGCCTATATTAATATACCTGCTAGCTGGAGTGAAGTTTGTATTTATAAAATATCTATTCTCACATTCCTTAATAGCTTCCTCAAAATCTAAGTTTTCCATAATATTATATCTTTTAACATGTTGATATCCAGAGAAAGCTCTTTCAATAGGGTTTCTTAGCATTATAATAATCTTAACATTATCATTAAGATATTTATTAATATTCTTTATAGAAATGTCAGGGAACTGCAAATACATTGCACTAGACTCTCCTCTATACTTATAGTTTTCTGAATTCTTGAAAAGAGCAATGTAATCATCATATTTAGAGATTCCTTTAGCTATTCTATTAGTTCCGATTTCATTATTAATAAAGAAATGGGGTTCTTTATGCTCAGACATAAAGATATCAGAATGTTGTTTTAAATAATTATGCAGAGAGGTTGTTCCGCTTTTAGCTGCGCCGACAATTAAAAGATTAGGCGTGATCATAGTCTATTATTTTTTTGAAATGGAATATAGAAAGTATAAAAACCAAATTCTCTTTTAACAAAATAAACCAATAATAAATTAAAAACAACAATACTTACCATTGTTGCTATTGCTGAACCATTTATGCCATAGATAGGTATCAATGAAAAATTTAATATAATATTAATAATTGAACCAATAATCGCGACATTCATAAATATAACTTGACGACCACACATCTGCAATAAATTTCCAGCTGCACCAGAAAAAGAAACTACAACCCTTCCAAAAGAAAGAACTATAAATGCAAAAACACCAACCTTAAATTCCTCACCAAATAAACCCATCAAAAAATCTGAGCATAACATAAAAATAACAACCAAAGGAAGTGTTGTCCAAAAAATTAATTTAGTTGACTGCTGAGTAACTTTTTGTAACGCCTTAATATCATTTTTTTTATATAATTCAGCAAACTTTGGGGAAGCTATACTTTTAACAGCCATAAGACCAATTGTAGCAAACATTGAAAGTTTAAATGCCGTATGATAAACTCCAATTTGAGCCGAATTGCTAGAGAGGCCAGCAACAACATCTGGACTATCAAGAATTCCTAGCATAAGCTTATCTGTCCATGACATTATAAAATGAACTGCTTGAGCTAACATTAAAGGAAGCGAAACACTTAAAATACTTTTAAAACTTTCAGAAGTATTATCATATTTATTAGTAATCTTAAAATGCTTTCTAAAAAAATATGTGAAAACAAAAATTGATAAAATAGCAACTATAGTAAGACTAATTAAATAAGAATATAGTGGAACATTAGGGTCTCTTGTAAATAGAGTTAATATTAAAATAGCAATTAGAGAAAATAATGCTTGCGACATCCAAAAGAAAAAAGAATAACCTCCAATTTGTTTTAAACCTCTCATGTTTTGATAATGAAAAATAAAAATTGCCATTGGTAAAATAAAAAAAGATGTAATTCTTATATGATATGGGTTGGCTGTTATAAATAGAGCAATATAATCAGATCCAAAATACATTATCAAAGAGCTTATTATTGACATGACTAGTATTAAAACAATAGAACGAGACCTGAATAAAGTAATACTCTTATCTTTTTTTTCAGCTGCATATGAAGCTATATATTTAATTGAAGCTGTATCTAAGCCTAGTTTAGATATTAAGGTAAATATCTTAAGAACAACAATAGCTAACACGTAATCTCCTAAGCCATTCGCTCCAAAAAAATATGCAATTACAAAAGTTAATAAAAAACCCATTATTTGTCCACCTATTCTAAACAAGAAAGCCAAACCACCTTTATTAAAAAGTTCTAAAAAATCCTTATCATTAAAATTTTTAGAAATACTTTTATTAATATGTTTAATACTCTTATCTATCATGAAAGTCTTTTTTCAACTAAAAACCATGGATTTAATAAGTCCTGCTTGTTATAAGTAATCTCGTCACTAGAGTTATATTCTAATATCTTATACCCTGCCATATTTGCTATTGCGTGTCCAGCCGCGGTATCCCATTCCATAGTTGGAGCATATCTAGGATAAGAATCTGCCTTTCCTTCTGCCATCATACATATTTTTAATGATGATCCTATTGCTAATACTTCTACAGAATTATGTTGCTTTTGTTTTAATTTGAAATACTCCTCAGTTTCTTTTGACATGTGGGATCTTGAACCAACAATTACATAGTTTTTTCTAATAGAAAATAATGGTAGTTTTTGTGATATTTGTAATAATTCATTAATATCTTTAAGATAACGATCTATATTTAATTTAAAAGCTCCTAATTCTTGTAATCCAAAATATAAATCATTAGTACAAGGAACATATATAACTCCCATTATCGGCTTATTATTTTTTATCAAAGCAATATTAACTGTAAATTCACCATTCCTTTTAACGAATTCTTTAGTGCCATCTAAAGGATCTATAATCCATAGATATTCCCAATATTTTCTTTCTTCATAAGTTATACTTTTACCTTCTTCACTTAAGTAAGGTATTCGTGTATTTTTTAAAGCTAATTCAATTATACTATTTGATTTCTTATCAGCTAATGTTAAAGGGGAATCATCTTTTTTATTATCGACAATAAAATCTGTAGAGTAAATATTCATGATCTCTTTTCCAGCTTTAATTGACGCATTAATTGATAATAAAAGAAGATGCTTTAAATTCATGAATGAAACTCTTGATGAATGGCTAGGGCCTTTGATGTTCCAATACGAGATACTCCAAGAGCAATCATTTTCATACACATAGTTAAATCAGAAACTCCACCTGATGCTTTAATTGGCATATCACCACAAAAAGATTTTATTGTTTTTAAATCAATAATTGTTGCACCAAAACCACCATAATATCCTGTAGATGTTTTAATAAAAACTTTTGAAATATTATCAAAAAAATTATACGAGATAATATCAGAGATTCTTTTTGTAATTAATTTAATTTCTTTTTTAGATAAAGCTCCAGTCTCTATAATCCATTTAACAATAAGTTTATTACTTAATGCAAGTTGAGTACACTTAAAAATAGTTTCATCAAATACTTCGTAATTACCTCTTTTAAAAGTATTATAATCACATACGAAATCTAGCTCTTTAACACCATTTTTAATTGCAACTTTAGCTTCTTTAAGCTTAATATTTACATTATTAATTCCAAGCGGGAAATCCACAACGGTACCTATATTAATCTTAGATTTTCTTTGGTCCTTTATCTGTTTAGCTAAAGAAACAAAAATCGGCCTAATCATTATGCATTTAAATTCATAATCAATAGCCTCATTAATAATAGCAGTTACTAATATTTCAAGCTCTAAATTAGACACTCCTAACTCACTTGAAGTCTTTAAAAAAGTAGAGTCAAGATAGTCGGATATATTTACTTGTTTATCAGGCATTATTTTCAAAGTATACAAATCTAGTTAAATATTCAGTTTAACAATCTTTTAAAATTAACAAATTTTCCGTTATTTGCATAAATATGAATGATAGTCATAATAATATATTTCCTGTTTTTGATAATATTTTATCTAAGGAAAACAAAGAAAAAAAACTTAATCAAAAAGCTAAAGTCATTTGGATGACAGGTTTATCTGGATCTGGAAAGACGACTATTGCTATTGAAGTTGAAAAAAGGTTATATGAAAAAGGTTATCTAGTTCAAATTCTGGATGGTGATAACATTAGAGTTGGAATTAGTAGCAACCTATCATTCTCAAACAAAGATAGANTAGAGAATATCAGAAGAATTTCAGAGGTGTCAAAGCTCTTTATTAATTGTGGAATTATNACTATTAACTGCTTTGTTAGTCCTTCAAATATAATTCGACAACAAGCTGAAAAAATCATTGGAATTGAAAATTTTATTGGAGTTTTTATTAATTCCAATTTAGAGACTTGTGAAAAAAGAGATACAAAAGGCTTATATAAAAAAGCAAGAAAAGGTGAGATTGATAACTTTACAGGAATATCTTCAGAATTTGAAACTCCAGATGAATCCTATATTAATATCAATACAAGTAACTTATCTGTTGAGAAGTCAGTTAATAAATTAATGGAAGCGATAATTCCAAAAATTCAATTTAAATAAAATGCAATCTTACAATCTTACACATCTTGAAGAATTAGAATCTGAAGCAATATTTATTTTAAGAGAAGTAGCTTCGCAATTTGAAAAACCAGTTATGCTTTTTTCTGGTGGAAAAGACTCAATTATCATGTTCCATCTTGCACGCAAAGCATTTTATCCAGCTAAAATCCCATTTCCATTAATGCATATTGACACAGGTCACAATTTTCCTGAAACAATATCTTTTAGAGATAGTTTAATTAAAAAAACTGGCGAAACCATAATTGTAAAATATGTACAAGATTCAATAGATAAAGGGATGGCAATTGAAGAAAAAGGAATTAATGCCTCTAGAAATGGTTTACAAACTATAACTCTACTTGAAAGTCTCGAAGATGGAAAATATGATTGTGCTCTTGGTGGTGCCAGAAGAGATGAAGAAAAAGCAAGAGCTAAAGAAAGATTTTTTTCACACAGAGATGAATTTGGGCAGTGGGATCCGAAAAATCAGAGACCAGAATTATGGAATCTATTTAATGGTAAAAAAAATAATGGTGAGCATTTTAGAGTTTTTCCAATATCAAATTGGACAGAAATGGATGTTTGGCAGTACATTCTTCATGAAAAAATAGAATTACCCTCATTATATTTTGCTCATATCAGAGAGGTCGTTAAAAGAGATGGGGTACTACTTTCTAAGTGTAAATATATACAGTTAAAAGAAAATGAATCATGGGAGAAAAAAACTGTAAGATGTAGAACGATTGGAGATATGACTTGTACTGGAGTTTCCGAATCTAATTCATCCTCTCTAGAGGAAATTATCTCTGAAGTTGCAGTAACAAGAGTAACCGAAAGAGGTGGAAGAGCAGATGACAAAAGATCAGAAGCAGCTATGGAAGACAGAAAAAAAGAAGGATATTTTTAAAAAAAAACAATGAGTAAAAAAAGAGGATATTTAGATATGGAGTTACTTCGCTTCACAACTGCTGGCAGTGTTGATGATGGGAAAAGTACTTTAATTGGNAGATTGCTATATGATAGTAAAGCAATATTTGAAGATCAACTAGAGATCCTTGAAGAAACAAGTAAACAAAGAGGCGAGACAGAAATAAATCTTGCTCTTTTAACAGATGGATTAAGATCAGAAAGAGAACAAGGTATTACAATTGATGTAGCTTATAGATATTTTGCTACGCCTAAAAGAAAATTTATAATTGCTGATACTCCTGGACATATCCAATACACAAGAAATATGGTTACAGGAGCATCTACTGCAAATCTTGCTATATTATTAATTGATGTAAGACATGGGGTAATTGAGCAAACAAAACGCCATGCTTTTATCGCCTCATTATTACAAATTCCACATGTTGCTGTATGTATTAATAAAATGGATCTTGTTGATTATAGTAAAGAAAAATTTAATAACATTAAATCTGAATTTGAGGTATTTGCTTCAAAACTTGAAATAAAAGATGTTCACTTTATTCCAATAAGCGCATTAAATGGAGATAATGTTGTTGATAGATCAAATAGCATGTCATGGTATGAAGGGTCAACCCTGATGCATCTTCTTGAGAATGTCCATATTGGGAGTGATCAAAACCATATAGATTGTAGATTCCCGGTGCAATATGTGATTAGACCACAATCAAAAGAATTCCCGGATTACAGAGGATATGCCGGAAGAGTTGAGGGGGGAGTTTTTAAAGCTGGAGATAGTATAAAAGTACTGCCATCTGGTTTAAATACTAAAATCAAATCTATTGATACTTATAAAGAAGAGATTAATGAAGCATTTGCTCCTATGTCAGTTTGCATTACTTTAGAAGACAATATTGATATTAGCAGAGGGGACATGCTAGTTAGAGAGAATAATCAACCTNATTTTTCACAAGAAATAGATGTAATGATATGTTGGATGCATGCAAAACCTCTTTTATTAAAAGGNAAATATACAATTCGTCACACTAGTCAAACAGCAAGATGCATAATAAAAGATATAAAATACAAAATAGATATTAATACACTTCACAGAATTGAAGAAGCAAAAAATATCGGTTTAAATGATATAGGAAGGATAGCATTAAAAACAACAAAACCATTGTTTTTTGATAAATATAACCGAAATAGAAATACTGGAAGTATCATTATAATCGATGAAGCTACAAATGAAACAGTAGGAGCAGGTATGATTATTTAATTTAGTGTAAAGTTTATAGGTATTGTAAACATTACTCTAACAGATTTTCCTCTTTGTTTTCCAGGCTTATATTTTGGCAGCATTGAAACAACTCTTAAAGCTTCAGCATCTAAGTTTTTATCAACTCCACGAACAATCTTAACATTTGTTACTTTTCCTTGCTTATCCACAATAAAACTTACATAAACTTTACCAGTTATATTATATTCTTTTGCAATTGCAGGATACTTAACATTTTTCTGAATAAACTTCATTAAACCTAAATCGCCACCTGGAAATTCTGGCATATTTTCTACTACCATAAAAAACTCCTCGTCATCTTNCTCTACTTCAACAATCTCATCTTCATCAGTTTCAGTTTCTTCAATTTCTAATTCTTTTTCAATCTCGACCTCATCTTCAACAATTTCAATAATTTCTGGTGGTGGTGGTGGTGGTGGTGGTGGTTTAACTTCTTGACGAGTTATAGGAATTATTTCTTCCTCCATATCATCAAGATTTAAATCCCCTAAATTATAATTTGATTTATCGTAGCTCTTCCATTCGAAAGCAATTAAAACTACTATCAACGTAATAGTTAATCCAATCTGAAAAAACATTGCTTTCTTATTCTCTAGACTAATTTTTGGGTTTTTCTTTGATATCATATTTAATTTTAACTTACAAGAGACTGATAATCTTCTGCACTTAAAAGACTTTCAAGTTCTAACATATCACTAATAGAGATCTTAATTATCCAACCTTCCCCAAAAGGATCGCTATTCATCAATTCTGGGTTATCCTCTAATTTATTATTAAACTCTATGACCTCACCGTTAATAGGCATAAATAGATCAGATACAGTCTTCACAGCTTCAACTGAACCAAATACTTCTTCTTTTTCTAACTCCTCACCTTCTGTATCAACGTCAACATATACAATATCTCCAAGTTCACTTTGAGCAAATGATGTTATACCTACATAAGCAGTATTTCCTTCAACTCTTAGCCATTCATGGTCTTTAGTATATTTTAATTCAACTGGAAAATTCATAATTTAAATATTTTTTCAAAAATACAATTTTTTCTATCCTAACAAAATTATCCAGCCAATGTAAATCTCAAACTAAATCCAGCATTAGTTATCGAGCCAGGAAATGTAGTTGAGATAAATGGATTAGTAATTACTTTATCATAAAAAGCTTTAATGTTTAAGCGCTGATTTAACACATAATCAGCAGAGAACTTTATACTAATAATTTGCTGACCCATTGTAATTTGCTCAACATCTTCAATTACTTTTCTAATAATTGTTTTATTATTTCTAATATTTAAATCTAATTTTAGATCTAAATCTGATGACATTTTCTTACCTCTTCCACCAGAAATAAATCTAAACTCGACATCTTTTAGTCTAAAACCAGTTCCAATAACATAGTCTTTAGTATTTGTTTCTGTTAATTGATTATTTGAAAGAGAAAGAGAAAGCATTCTACTACTTTTTATTTCAATCTTGGTTATTAAACTATTTTTCCAAAGCATATCAAGTTTAAACAATGGACTAAACTGTTCATTTATTGACACTTGGGAAATCTGTTTTTGAACGTGATAACTCATATTATTCATATTAATCTCATCTCCATTAATATAATCCAGATTGGTAATATATGAACTGACACTATAAGTGCTTCTATAAGAATGAGCTAAACTAAAAGTTTTAAAATACTTTTTAATAGATTTTATTTTAACCAAACCATCATAAGTAATACGCCAATTAGGAAGGGGTATTACTGGCATTTGATTTAATGATGCATTAAGAGAAGATTTACCTCCATAAGCAGCTAAAAAAGCTGGAATCATTACTTCTTGAGATGTAGAGCCATAACCTCCAGTTAACATTGTATCTCCATTACTAATTGAATATTCTACAGGAAAACCTGTAACTGGACTTATTGAACCATTAAAATTAGGATTTTCAGAGGCCAGTCTATTTGCAATATCTGCGCGATAGCCACGGAATTTAGCAAAAGTTGATGATGAATAATCATCATTATTACTTGTAAATGCAGTAGGTAAAGAAATAAATGATATACTGTAGCTACCAGACTCTGTAGGACTAAAAGAGTTAAAACCATTATTAATATTATCCCATCTAAAATACTCTTGATTGTTAGATGATGTAATCTTACTTGCATTAAGTTCAATTCTAAATTGTTTNATAGGCTCAATAGTGCTTCTTAATGTTAAATTGGTACTTGTATTTTGTTTGTATAATGTATTTAGAGATGTGTCTTGAGTTATCCAACCGCTAGATCCAGCAATATTTCTAATATCTTTTTGACTTCCTAATACAAANGGAATTGTTGGAGCCATACTGGACCATTCTTGACCTAAAAAATTAGGATCAGGCAGATAACCTGGCAATAAAGTACCTCTGTTTTGACTAAAGCTAAATGATAAATTTTTAACCCCTAAAGCAAAACGTGTAAGATGTTTAAAGAATTCAAATTTATCTTCTTTTGCTGGATCTTCTTCTTTTGTATTTTTTCTAGTTGGTCTTCCTCTTGTATTCTTACCCTTGTTAAGCCTCTTAAAATATGGAACCTTATTGTATAGGGTAGTTAAATTTATTTGTCCATTATATTGTCTTGATTGAGAATTTTGGATAGTATTTCCTAAATAATNTAATGCCAATGGAGCTGCTTGCCAATTATAATTTCCATTATATCNAGTTGTTAAAGACATAAAATTTAAAAGTGGTATTTTATTTAATGGAAACTGATAATTAACACTCATTGTTTGATTGTAAGAAGTTGGTCTACCAGAGTTCCAGAAATTATTCCAGATTGTATCCATCTTTTGCCTGTAAAGAGGGTCGGACTTATCTATTCTTCCATAAGGCTCATCAATATTTGCTTTACTATTAACAGCAAAATCTAATTTTAATGTTCGTGTAATATCATACTTAAACTCATACATTTTATTCCATTTAAAAAACTTATTATAAGTTGGTGAAATAATCATATTAGCGTTATTAAGATTTCTTAATTTAACCTCATTATAATTCCTATCAATATCAGATCGATATGAAAATGATTTAGGCATATTATTAAAGTTAAAATCTTTAATAAAACGCATATATGGTGAGCGACCTAAATTAAACTTTGAAAATGGCTTAATATTTTTTGGCTGAGTATTGTAGTTATAAGTAATTGAACCTCTATAGTTAACTGTTCTATTAAATTCTGTGTTAATATTTCTAATAAACGTTTCGTTCTTTGAATAAGAAACGGTAAAGTTTTCTATATCATATATTCTATTTTTCTTTTGCTCTTCACCTTTTTTAATAGTCTTTGTTTTACGAACATTTGTAAAGTTTATACTATTTCTCTTAATATAATCTTGAGCAATAAATTTCAATGAATCTCTATCTTGTTTACTATCTAATGTCTGAAGGGAAGTTGTTAATAATATGTCAGGATCTAAAGGATTATATTGAGGGTTTCTCACAGATTCTGACATCCCAATATACATTGGAACCTTAACCCCATTATCTTCTGGAAAGAATTTACCTAGATCAAATGTTGAAGAAAGATCATATTGAAAAGCATTATATTTCTGTCTTTCATTTACCTTTTTCTCAATACTACCAAAACCTACAGTACTCATATTTCCTGATATTGTAACATTACCAACATCAGCAAGGCGAGCTGTCAACCTTCCATTAGCTGCCCAACCACCATATTCATCAAAGTCAGTAAGTCTTAACTCATTAACCCATATCTGACCGCATTTAGGTAATCCATCATCATCACTAGAAAAAGAAGTCTTTTTTGGATTCCTAACTCCTATCATAATTGTTTTNACTTGTGAAAGGTTAGGGTTTCCTACAACNGTTATTTTACCTCCTGAAGAGTATTTTATAAATGGAGTNGAAACATCAGCATTATTAAAGTTACGCTCTTGTTTAGCAAGTTGAAAAATCTCAAAGGCTATATCAATCTCATTAGAAGAAGGCCATATTTCTTCACTAGATGTGGAAAAGTGAGGTGTTGGCTTTAGTTTTATTTCATATTCATAATAATTAGATGTAAAATCTGTTCCTAAGCGAATAAAACAAGATAAATCACCATCATTTAGATTATCCTCATACCCCTCAGCATGAACAAACATTTTAATTCTTTTGTAGGCACGAACATCTAGGTCGGAAGTTTTATATGCAGCTCTTGAATCNCCATCCTTTAAATCACAGATCTTTAAAACTAAAGATTGCTCGTTTTGTTGTCTAAGTGTTGTAGTGGTATTATCTACTTCTTGCTCTATACCAGGAGGAAGAACATAATTAATCGGAGATCGATTTCCATTTTCTTCAATATTAACAGCAGAAACATCAAATGTTGTTGCCTGTTGATCATCTAAGGGAATATATTCTCCTGGCTCTTTTAGATCAAAATTATATCTTCTCCACTCACCTCTTACTAGATCAAATGTTGCAAATCGACATACTATAGGCTCATTAAAATCAGTGAAATTTACTCTTATAAACCTTATAGATTTAAAATCTTGAATACCTCCGATAACTTTATCTGGCTGATATACAGGAACTCTAAACTGATACCATTTGATATTTCTTTGACTTCCATTTTCTGCTTTGATGGACGTCTCTAAAATATCAGAAATGTAACTATCACCAATACCCATACCAGGAAATAACCTCAGTTTATATTGAAAATAACTTTCTGTCTCACTAAGAGTGTTGTCTCTATTAATATCTTCAGAGTTGGGCTGAGCTGATGCTGAAGTTGGATAACTTTCTACAGANTGCTCTGTCGTTGATGAATTTCCATCAGTATTATTATAGTTCTTATATCGTGTTAAGATATCAGAAGATAAGTTGTCAAAATCTGTTCCTCTAAAATAATGGAAATCATCTCCAGAGGGGTCATCNGATGCATTTTTATAGGCAATTGAATTAATTCCNTATAAAGATTCAATTTGCTGTAGATAGCTGGANCCAAAAAATAATTTTTCATCATTATTGCTTAAACCATCTAAACCAACATCTTGAAACTCTCTTGAAAGCGGATCATTATCAAAAGCCTCAACAATAGAGAAATTGGTAGGCACTCTTCCCCATTGTGTAGTATCTACATCGATTACATTAGCATTTATAGGNAGACCATTCTCAAAACTCTTATGCCCATCTTTTAAAACATCTTCGGAAACATTACCTAAATTAATATACATATCACCACCACTATGGTTTATTAAACCATCTTCATTATTAAATGGATCCATCATCCAAAATTCAATAAACTCAATATTAGCGGCCTCAAAATCATTAGTCTCTAATTTCCTCATAATACCTCCCCAATTTTCGGAAGGGCTAAATAAAGATCCATCTGTCTTTAGGCCACTGACAGTATAATTATTAGAACCTCTCTCTTGTGGATAGTAGGCCAAATCTAAAACAGCAAGATTTGTAATTTGACTTCCTAAATTAGGATCTCTGTTAGGAAAAACTTCTGTTTCTAGAATCTCTCTCACATAATGATAAGATTGCTGAGCAACTGTATTACCATTTGCTAATGATAATGTTTTATTAATGTTAGGAGGGGTAATTGAAGTGTTTCTAAAAAATAATGGATCAATAGTATACCAAGCTAATTTTGCTCTTTTAAAACCAATCTCAAGATTATCATTTAATGAGGCATTCATAAATATATCATCTTGACCCTGAGGAATACTAGCCATCCTCCATGCTCCCATATTCTTAATATCTATAGATGTCTTACTAGCTTCAAAGTCATCAATATACGACACTCCTTGCTTACCAACAGCTCGGTGATGACCAGGTATAAGATGGGCAAACTCAGCAGTTGCAATTAATCTAGATTTGGCTTTTGTTTCTATTAAAGGAATAAAATCAATAGCTTTTGTTAACCATGGGGTTACTGTCTGATAAGTTCCATCTAGCCCCCATATTGTATTAGATATTGGTTCATCACCAGTATTAATCTTCTGAGTATAAGGTCTTTCCGTTAAGTTTAAAATAGTTGCCCCTAAAACAAAATCTTTATTCACATCATAATCAGCATGCAAACCAACAAGCGTTTTATTTTGCATTCCATACATTGAATTATTTTCTAAAGAAATTTTAATAGGAGTTCCAGAATTTAATATCCCTTCATTTATTATTGTTACCCTACCCATATTATAATCTACAGTATAATCTTGATTTTCTACAAGTTTTTGAGATCCAGCCGTTACAGTCACAGACCCTTCAGGAACATTCATTGCATTTAATCTTATCTCTGAGCCTGAAGACCCTTGGTAACTACCTTTAATTCGAAATTTATTTAGCTCAGGATACTGCTGAGCAACAGTAATAGTAGAGTCATAAAGAGCTTGATAAACATATTTATCAGCAATTGATTGATCATTAAACTTACTTCTAAGATATTCACCAAAAGGCTGTCTAACAGGAAATATTATTCTTCCATTTGCTGCCTTAACTGTTAAGCCTTCAATAAAATCAAAAACTCCATCTGATTGATTATCCATCTGCTGATTTAGCTGATCTACATTAACAACTTTTATAATTGGAACCCCTTGTAGAATACCCTCTGGTATATAGTTAGTTAATGCTCCGGATTCTTCTGTGTTTTCATAAACTATATCTAGTATAAAACCATTATTACTCATCTGATATGCTCCCAAAGCATATATGTTTTTCATCATTAAATGCCAATTAGGTAGATTAGGAGAAAAATTTGTTCCTTTTAATAATTTAACAATTAGAGATTGAGGAGCTGTTGGTCCTGAAGATGTAAACTCTCCCACTTGATAAGTCTGATTACCAATTGTATATTGGAAAGCAACAGCTAAAACCTCATCATTATTTAATGCCTGATTTAATGAAAGATATCCAAGCTGAGGATGAATTGAATATTCTTGCTCACTTAACTTCCTAGCTCTTTCTAGCTTTTCATAATCTTGACCATTCAAAAAATTAATACCTATTTGAGTAGATAAGATATTATTTACTTCATTAATATCACGAATACCACTAAACTGATTTGTTAAAGATTCAAACATATCATTGGCAGTATTATTATCTGGATAACTACCCCCGTTAGATAATGTAAACTGAGTGTTAAAAATATTACCATTAGTCTCTCCTAAATCAAGAAAAGAAACTATATTTCTAGTATCATTTGTTGTCCCTGTTTTATTTGTTACCCATACCTCGACCCTAGTGATATTAATTGGAGAATTAACAAAAGGAAGACCATTAAGAGCAGCATCATAATTATCCTTAAAATAATGAGCAAGGAAGTAATGTTTATTTGCTTCATACTGATCAGCATAGATATCAAACTCAGAAGTTTGAGCTCCACCACTAACCTCTATTTCAGACATAGAACTTTTCTGCTGTGAAAGAATACCAGTTATTGTTGTTCTTCCAAATTGCATCTGAGTTTTAAAACCAAATAAAGATTGACTACCAGTGATTAATGAGCCATTTAGTGGAAGACTAACATTACCAACCTCAATTTTTTTTACAATCTCATCTTCATATCCTGTATATTCAAGCTTCATATTATTTTCAAAATCAAATGTTGCTTCAGTATTAAAATTTGTTGTCAACTTTAATTTATCTCCAATTTTACCAATCACATTCATCTGAATCTTTTCTTGAAAATCAAAAGAAGTAGTTCTTCTTTGTTCTTCAGGCAAAGAAGGATTATCAAGGCGATTTATCTTTAAACCAAAAATTAGTTCAGCAGAACCTTGAGGCCTAATATCTACAGAATTACCACCGAAGACTTTATCAAAAGCCTGTCCTGGAATATATAATTTTGGTATTCCAAAACTAGAGCTAGATTGACGAGATCTATCAGTAGATTTTTGATTCCAATAATTAGAAATTGAGCTTTTAAATTTATACTTCTGAAATTCCTCAAAAGACATAATTTTTGGATATCTCAAATTAAACTTACCCAATCTATTTTGAATTACATATTGATTGTTTTTTAAATCATAATTAGTAATTGTATTAAAATTCGAAGGGTTATTCATAAATAACCCACTTGAAGAATTAGAATTATACGGATAGGGAAGATTATAATTGTTTTCTAGACTATCAATTATAGGAGCTGAAAAACCCTTTACATTAAGGGTTAATGTAAGAGTAATAGTGAAAAGTAGAGAGTATTGATATATCTTCCTCAATTTAAATCGTCTAATTAATCATGGTTACATCTGACTTAAAGCCATCTTAACCAATTGTTCCACACTAGCAATATCAGGATTATCTTTAAGAACCTTATCAATCTTTAGCTCAGCTCCCTTCTTAGCAAATCCTAGCGCTAGTAATGCAGATAACGATTCTGACTTCATTGTATTGTCCAAATCAAAGGAAATATCTGAGGTAGGTAAGCCTTTTGAAACTTTATCTTTTAAATCAATTATTATTCGCTGAGCTGTTTTAGCACCGATTCCCTTGACATGTTGAATTGCAGCAACATCTGCAGTAGTAATATGTAAGACTATTTCTGAGGCACTATATGTAGACAAAATTACCTGAGCTGTGCTTGGTCCTACTCCAGAAACACTCACAAGGTTTCTAAATAAATGACGTTCTGTTTGATCATGAAACCCATATAAAGTATGGGAATCTTCCTTTACAGATAGATGCGTAAATAATTTACACACCTCATCTTTTATAGCAGCAAATGTTTGTAAAGAAATATTTATTTTATATCCAATTCCATTACAATCAATAACAACATAAGTTGGAGTCTTTTCTAATAATTTACCTGTGATTTGTGTGATCATAATTTAACTTTTTTAATATTTATATTAAAAGAAAACCTTGTACTAATACAAGGTTTAAAATAATTCTATATTGAGATAGAGTTCTACTAATTAATGATTAATTTTTTTACTGCAACAACTTTGTTATCAATTACTAGATTTCCAAAATAAACTCCCTTACTTAAGTCATTAGTACTAAACTCTAATAAACCTGAATAGTCTAAATCAAAACTCTTTATATTATTTCCTAAAATATCTATTAAATGCATCTGAGCATTATTATCAGCTACATATCTAATACTTGTTTTATTGTTTGTTGGATTTGGGAAGAATTCGTTTAATCCAATCTCTCTAGTACTTTCAGTAACCTGGGTTGTAGATTCATTATAAGTAACAGTTAAACAGCTAGAATTACTAGGGTTTCCTTGGGGATAAAAACAATATTGTATAATAGCTTGAGCTGGACTTCCAAAAGCATCATAATATGCAGTAAAATTTGAAGAGTCAGCATATCCTGCTGGAATTGTTCTTACACCAGCTGGAATTGGAGATACATAAATATTGCTAGGCCAACAAGAGGTCCCCCAACAAAATTGATTTTCTGTTCCTGCAGCTGTATCAATGATAATTTTTTCACACATAACATCTATAGAACTAGATGTTATATTCTTAACAATAATATAAGAAGCAATAGGAATTCCAGGGTTTCCATAAACATTAGCATCACCAGTTAAATCTAAACTTTGAGCACTTAAACTGTTAGAAAAAATAGAGATTTGAAAAATTAATGTTAGAATTAAAAATACGTTAATTGATATGTGTTTCATTTTTAAAAATTTTATTATTTAACAAATATAACAAAAATAATAACACTCTACTAGTAGTAATAGTGATATATAATGCCGAAATATATTTATAATAGAAAAATAGGATATAAAAAGTTTTAAACATATATTTGTGAAACATTTAATATTAAAAATAAATTTATGATGAAAAAACTACTAACAATTGCCTTAGGATTAGTGACGACTATTTCTTTTGCGCAAACTTTTGTGAGTACAACACCTGAAAATAAAAAGGTTGTACTTGAAGAATTTACTGGCATTTATTGTGGATTCTGTCCAGATGGTCATGTTCTTGGACAAGCACTACATACAGCATATCCAAATGATGTTTTCTTAATAAATATTCATGCTGGAGGATACGCAAACCCTAACGGGCCAAGTGATCCTGATTTTAAAACTGTTTATGGAGGAGCTATAGATGCTGCTTCAGGACTAGCTGGATACCCTGCTGGAACTGTTAATAGAGCTACTTTTGCAAGTATTGCACCACAGGGAGCTGCTGGATCTACTGCTTTAAGCAGAGGTGATTGGGCTGCTGCTGCTGCACTTGTAATGGCTGAACCTTCTGAAGTTAATGTAGCTGCTCAAGCTAGCTATGATATGGGCACTGGTATACTAACTGTTAACACTGAATCATACTTCACATCTGCAGGTGCTGGTGGTGGTTACAACCTTCATGTTGCAGTAGTTATGAATAACGTTGCAGGACCTCAGTCAGGTGCTAGTAACTATAACCCAGGAGCTATTATCCCAGGACCATGGTCACCAACATATAATCATCAGCACATGATGGTTCATTTAATGGATGGTGCTAATGGTTTAGAATTTACTACAGTATCTGCTGGAACATTTGTTCCAAATACACATACTTGGACAGTGCCTGCTCAAATGCAAGGAGAGGGTCAAGGAACAACAACTGGATTTTTCCCAGATCATGATCCAACTAATTTTGATGTTGTAGCTTATATTGTTGAAGGAGCTACAAACACAATAGTTACTGGATTTCAAGCTGCAGTAATTCCTGTGTTTCCTAATGCTTACGATGCTAATGTTACTGCTTCATCTGCAAACGATGTAATGTGTGCAAATGAGACAGATATTGATATTACATTTAGAAACTATGGTTCTCAACCATTAACTTCATTAGATCTTACTTATGATATTAATGGTGGAACACCAGCTACTTATAACTGGACTGGAAATATGGCTTCAGGAGCAACAGAAACAGTTACTATTACTAATGTTTCTTTCTCTCCGGTAGCTAATGTAGGTCAAACTCCTGGTAATGTTGTTTCATGGACTGCTTCTAATCCTAACGGTCAAGTTGATCAAAACGCATCAAACAACTCATCATCAAGTAAATTTACTCACAAAGATCTTTCTGGTGAAGTTTTAAATGGTATTGATGCTGGTACAATTAATGTTTCTATATTAACAGATGGTTATGGTTCTGAAACTTCATGGGATATCAAAGACGAAAGTGGTAATGTAGTTGGATCAGGAGGACCATATTCAAACAATACACAAATAAATGAAACAGCAATTGTTTCTGCTCAGCTTTGTTATACATTCACATTTATATGATTCTTATGGTGACGGTATGTGCTGTACTAATGGAGTTGGACAAGCATTAATAACTGATGCAAATGGTAATGTTATTTTTGAAGGAGATCCAATGAATCTACAAAACTTTACAGAAATTGGTCAAGCTTTTCATACAGGAAGTTCAGTTGGAGCTACTTTAGACTGGGAATGTTCACCATTTGGTTGTGTTGAAGGAACACCTGGACTTGGAACTTTCTTTACTCAATCACAATGTGAATCAGATCCAACAAACGGATGTTACGTAGGGCCAGCATGGGATTGTGATGCAACTCTAGGATGTGTTGATGTAGGAACTGGTGGAACTGGAACATACAACTCTGAGCAAGAATGCTTAGATGATGCAACTAACCCTTGTGGTGGTTCTGTTGGAATTAATGAAAATACAACTGAATTTGCATTATATCCAAACCCTGCTCAAGATGTACTAAGTATTGACGGTGTATTTCAAAGCATTGAAATATATAATCTAGTTGGGAAGTTAGTTTTAGCTTCTGATAATAAATCAGAAATTAATATTTCAAGTTTAGCTAACGGATCATACTATGTAAATATCTTAACTGATAGCGCAGTGATTAAGAAAAAAGTTACTGTCTCAAAATAATTAGAAATTTCTTTAATTAACAAAAAACCCTAGCATTGCTAGGGTTTTTTGTTATATAAGTTTTGTAAATTTGTTGTATATTTTTAAACTATTACACATGAAAAAAACACTTATTATTCTATTTACTTTTCTAGTGAGCTATTCTATATCGTATGCTCAAGATAGAAATCTACCCAATGTTGAAGTAAGAACATTAGCTGGTAATACATTTAATATTCAAGACCTAGATAATGAGGGGAAACCTATGGTTATGAGCTTTTGGGCTACTTGGTGTAAGCCATGTAAAAAAGAATTAAATGCAATTGCAGAAGTATATGAAGACTGGCAAGA
>JGI24539J26755_10000274_pt1 | contig 23697 bp, 19 predicted proteins | sample NorSeaMetagenome_2_FD_26755 | JGI IMG/M metagenome (IMG submission 26755) | reverse complement strand
GAGCATTACAAATATATTGGTGGAGACCATGTTTGGTTTAGCGCAACTTTTCAAGGTCAGAACACATCTGAATTGGTTTGGAATTTTGTGTCACGATATGATATAAATGGTTTAAAATAAAGACTACAAGTGCATAACAATATATATTAAAAACAGGCGAAACAGCAGTAAATAAAAGGCTATTCAATTAACAATCTTCTGTGCTAACTTACCATTGTCTTAGGCTATAGACAAGTTCCGCTGCTCGTCACCTTGTCTATGGCTTTTGTCAATTAATTTAATCGGTAACCATAATAATCATGAACAACCTACTATATAAAACACTCATAATCTGCCTTCTGACTTTTTCTTTCAACAATTTATTTTCTCAAACTGAAACAGACTCACTAAAACAAGAACAGATTGTTGTCATTAAAATGAAAAATGGTGATGAATATAAAGGTACTATATCAAAAAGAGACGGTGAAACAATTGTTTTAAAGACGGTTAACGGAGAAATTCATTTGATTGCCTCAAATTTAAGTGCGATTGAGGACTATGACTATGAGGGGCAATTTGAATTCGCCAATCCACATGATACGAGATATTTTTTTGGTCCATCTGGAATCCCTATAAAAAAAGGGAAAGGGTATTATCAAAACATCTTAGTTACAACAAACTTCTTCAATTATGGTGTAACGAAAAACATATCAATTGGCGGTGGTTTTGAGTTCATTTCAACGATAACTGGATCTCCAATTTGGTTTCTCACCCCTAAAGTAGGATTTCATGTCTCAGATAATATTCATGTTGGTGGAGGATTTATCATGGCAGGTTTTGCTGCTGAAGGAACTGCGACTTTAGGATATGGAGTTTTTACATTAGGACAATCTGAGACAAACCTATCCATTGGAGCAGGCTATGGTCTATTAGACGGTGAATTATCGAATTATCCAGCCATTATGATTTCAGGAACTCATAGAATAAGTAAGAGTATTGCACTTCTATCAGAGAACTATGTGATTCCAAATAGCTTTTATTTTGGCATTCATGGGATTAGAATTCTCTCTAAGAAAAACTCTTTTGATATTGGAGCTATAGTTATACCTGAAATAGCAGAATATCTACCTGCTTTGCCATATGTAGGCTACGTCAGAGTACTTTAAACGGTTACCAATAAAACCTAAACTACATTAAAACGCAGCTTAGCCACTCCGTTGTATTTCATTCCTTAATAATATTCTAAAAAGTAATAGGTTAAACTGTTTAATTACATAAATTGAAATTTTATAATCTTACAACCACTCTTGATACAAAATGATTTCGAGCGTTAGATGCGACCATAAAATAATTTCCTCCCAACAGATTATACGCCCCTAAATCAACCGTATTACTTCCTTTGCTTAATTGAACAAAAGTATTTGATAAAATACGCCCCATCGCATCAACCAATGCGATACTACCATTAAATTCATTTGCAACGTTTATTTGAAAATCACCTCCTAAGAAAACAATATTATTAAAAAATTGATCGGTCAAGTCTTCTTTTTCTTCTGTGTTTGTAATGACCAAAGGCTCCTGCTCGAGAATAAATATTCCTTCGCTTGTTGCCACCCATACATTATTGATTCTGTCAACTTCTATTGTTTTTATTGGGCTAGAGAGCAACTCATTATTAAACAAATCATCTTCTGCCCAAACATCATCTTTATATCTATTTAACCCACGAGAAGTACCTATCCACTTATAATTCCCTTGATCAACCGCTATATTCGTAATGTAAGAAGATGAAAGACTACAATTGAGATCCCGATTATATCTACAACTAAAATCAGCAGAAGTATCACAAAATTTAATTTCGCAACCATTTGAACCGTAATTATAACGAGTTAATGTTTCTTTGTTATCATAATGTACCAAACCATATGATCGATTACCAAACCACATTTCATCATTAAGATCAATTGCAATAGCAGTTTGTTCAAACCTTAAAAAACCACGCCAAGTATTTTGCGCATAAATAGTCCAAGTTTCACCATCTAACATTGAGACTGCTCCTCCGTCAACACTACTGAGAGGACTAGATGGCGAATTTGCTGGAGTTGCAAACCATTTTCGATTTTGTTTATCAATAGCAATGTCTACTACAACGCTTGAATGAATACCACTATTAAGCCTATTATAAATTGTGTAACCGGTGTCGGATAGTTGCGCAACACCTCTACTTGAGCCTATCCAAAAATTACCAGTAGAATCTAACGTAAATGAATTAATCGTTGAAAAATACGGCTCCTCTAAATTCACCCATCTAACTCCATCAAAACGAGCTACCTTCCCATATAAACTTCCACACCAAACGTCTCCGTTACCATCTATACCAACGGCCGTAAATTTACTGTCCCGAAGTGCGCTATTCCCTTCATGCCAAGTTTGCCAATGTGTACCATCAAACATAGAAATCCCATCACTTGTAGCAATCCATCCATTATTGTTTCGATCAAAAACAATATCTTTTACGTTATTAGAAACTAAGCCCCCTAAACTGGTTAAATCCATCCAACGTCCAGCACTATCAAGTTTAAAAACTCCTTCTCCATAAACCCCAAAATAAATACTCTCCGAAATACTATCAATTATAATACTTTTAATCTTATCTCCCGTTAAGCCAGAATTCTCAGAATTATAAACTTCCCAAGTTGTTCCATCATATTTTGAAACGCCATAATTGTAAGTGGCAACCCATACATTTCCTGACTTATCAAATTCAATACTGTTTCCTGAATCCTCTGAAATATTAGAATTACTAGGCGTAAATACCTCCCAACTCTCGCCGCTTTTTTTCACAATTTCCATTCCCGTTGAAAACCATAAATCTCCATTTGGTGCAAAGTTCAACGCATAAACATAATTATTTCTGAAAATGTGATCCGCTGCACCATAATTTGTCCAAANTTTATCTTTTAAGATTACTACCCCTTNAGAAGTTCCCATCCAAATACCATCTGTAGAATCTATTCTGATATTAAGGATTGTGTTAGATTTTATTCCGCTATTATCCTTGTTAAACGTAGTCCACTCTGATCCATCAAATTTACACAACCCTCCATAATAAGTTGCAACCCACAAAACACCTTTAGAATCAAATGTTAATCCCCTCGCATTATTATTTGAAAGACCAGAATTATCAACATTATAAACCGTCCAATTTGTACCATCAAAACTTGCCACTCCAGCCTTGGTTGCAAACCACAACTTTCCATTTGGACCAGATTTCACTTCGTTAATGTAATTATCAGGTAGTCCACTATTTCCTGTGTTATAACTTACCCATTCATTGCCATTATATACTTCAGCCCCTCTAGCTGTACAATACCAATGCTTACCATAAGCATCTAAGTTAGCTCCAATGAGATACTTTTCACTCATTATTGAATTGGTGTTTTCAACCGAATAATTTATCCAATTTTGTGCCGATAAAGTTGCTGTTGTAATCAAGCCTATCAAAACTAAATATGCTTTCATTCTCATTCTTTTATTTTTTTTAAAAAAACTACAAATCTCACTAATACATTATCTGAATAAATGCCAAACAAATGTACAACCAAAAATCAATATTTTTAGTCCGCATAAGCCTCCGTTTTTAATGGTTTTAGCGAACACCCAATTTAAGGGTTTAAAACTTTAAGACTTATGCGCTTTTACATAGGAGCTAATTGCAACCTCAAAAAGACATGAATTTTATTCGTAACCTAATTGAATCAAAGTCTACATTTAAATTAAAGGATAACTGGTTAAATGAAAACGACTCCACTAGTAATGGGATTTGGTTAACCCATAAAAATAACTCAACTAAATTTTATTAAGTAATTAATACTCTTGAAGGGAAACTAGACATTCATAGTTTCAATGTAGAAGAAGAGTTAAGACAAAAAGGTGTTAAGTTTTATCTTAACTATTCATTAATGAGTTCCAATCAAATAAAAAAAGAAAGATGTTTGTTACCAATAATTCATCTGAAATATAATTACCCTTATTAAAAACGGTATAAAGCACAAGGATAGCTCCTCCAAAAAAGTTGATTATTCGCAAGCTCTGAGGCAAAATAGATTTTAAGATTACCAACTATAACAAAGATCTGTGCACGCTTGAGACTGTCTTAATTTAAAGCCAATTCTACTGAGGAATTAATACCCATGCCATAATAAAAAAGGTAATTGCTGCACTCATAATTGTAGCTAAAATTGATATAATCATCGCGAATTTTGTAGACTTCTCTGGATTTTTATTGTGCTTAAATAAAGCTATGCAACCTAATATCAAACCAACGAAAGGAATAGGAATTAAACTAGAAAAAAGTAGCCCCATACCTCCGTAAACGAAAGGGATATCTAACTCACTTGTTTGCTTTGATTCATTTTTCTCATCAGAAACAAATATATCTTTTGTCCCATCTGGGTAACGAATCAATAAAACATTACTTTTTTTTTTCGTATAAAGTGGACCTGTTGGTTTGCCACATTTCCGATACTTTATCTGTGTTTCATTTATTTCTTCGACTTTAACACTTAGTTCATCACCATTTTTTAAAATAATAACATCACATTTGTTTTCAAGTTTAGAATTATTAGCAATAATATTTAATTTAGAAATCATTAATTTCTTAATAACTCTATTCTTAAGATTTGCCTTGTTCGGATTTACATTACTTACAAATGGTGCTGAAAGGTTAATTTTTTCTGCAATATTTTTTTTAAATGGTATGGGAATTTTACTTTTAATAAAACTATTATTTGAAAAATTGGTATCCCATCCTTTATTATATTTTCTTTTATGGACGGAAACCCCGTTACTTAACTTTTTAGTAGAGCAACTAGACAAAACAATAAATGTTACGAGTAATAGTGTTTTGAATAAAATTGAAATTCTCATATAATGATTCCTATCTAATTAAAACCAAATATACGGTAACACCTTTAGAAAGCATAAGTAAAATAAGGTTATTTATCTTCTGATATACTCAATGAGTTTAGTTGAGTATAAAAATGAAAAAAAAAGGTTTAACTAGTACAGAAACAAAATATACAAATCTATTAATAAGTAACAGATCATCAAAAGCATTGGGTGGGTTCTCCCCTTTTATTTATCTTCGAAACTTGTCTATTGCGTATCAAAATNATACTAAACGTTAGGCACAATAACGCATTCATGATAAGAAAAACACATAAAAAAAAGGATATATATATACTAGCTACTTTGCTATTGCTCAATTTTATATTAAAAATAGCTTATTTAGATTCTGGATGCATATCTGGTGATGAGCCATTTACGATTTTTTATGCCCAACAAGATTTAACAGATATGTTAAGTCTGTTCAAAAATGAAAATAATCCTCCTTTACATTTTATCTTACTCCATTTTTGGATTAAATTATTTGGTATTTCTCCCTTTTCAACAAGGTTTTTATCCTTATTGTTTAGTTCGGCAACAGTACTATTTATATATAAACTAGCTAAAAATAGTTTCAATATTCGCGTTGCGTTTATTGCATCATTGATATTCACTTTTTCTAACTATCATATCTTTTTTTCACATGAAACACGTGTATATCCACTTTTTGCCTTGTTAACAACAGTGTCAATGTACTCTTTCCTATCCTTAATCAAGGATAAGAAAAATAAAAGGTATTTCTTTTTGCTAGCAACCTCCAATATCTTGCTTATCTATTCTCATTTTTTCGGCTTCTTTGTTTTGGCAATACAAGGCTTATCGATTCTAAGTATAAAAGACTTGAGAACGAATATTCTAAAAGAATATTTATTAGTAATATTAATCACAATATTATTCTACGTTCCATACTTAAAAATATTTTTAACTCGCTTTGCATCTTCCTCTGGTGGAACGTGGGTTTCTCCTCCTAGCTTTGAAAGTTTATACCATATTTTATGGCAGTTTAGCAATGCTCCTGTTAATACAGTGATATTTCTCCTAATACTTGTAACTGCATTAGTGTTTGCTTTATTTACAAAAATCAGGAATATCGATTACAATCCGTCTAATTCGAAAATTGTTTTAATCTGGTTTATTTTTCCTTATCTATTTATTTTCTCTATTTCATTTCTAATGCCAATGTTTTTAGATCGATATCTAATTTTTATTTCGATAGGATACTATCTTATATTGGCTATTGCAATAGATTATTTGTGTTCTTCTAAATGGGTGTTTTATTCATTATCTATTATTATAATCGGCATGATGATTTTTACATGCGATATAAAAAGTGGTCACGATAGAAATTTGAAAGAAGTAGTGAATTCAATTAAACAATCTAAGGATGTTAATACCGCTGTTTATCTGTGTCCTAGTTGGATCAGNCATGGCTTTGCTTATCATTATAACATTGAATACTTTAAAGATTATAAACAATTAAATGCGAAACTAAATAGCGAAAATATTTTCCCAATATATAATGCACAAGAAATTAATGATTCCTTACTGATAAAAAAATCGAACATTATTTATTTGGATTGTTGGTCTGAACTTATTGACCCAAAAGGTTTAATACTCAAGAAATTTAAGGCGAAATTTGAAATTGTTGATGTGGATGATTCGTTTAAGGGAACAATAAAATATGACTTTTCAAAATAATATTTACAATGCGTAGTTTTACTCTGTAAATGAAAGTAAAATGAAGTTTGAAAAAATATAAATTAAAGATCAAATATAGACGGCACATACCATATCTATTATGCTGAAAAAAGTTTCTTTTAATTCTTTCATCCAAATCCTATAATACGCATCCATTTTAGGTCATAACATGGAATCGAAAAATAAGTAATAGTATAGGGGAATCTAAATACTACGCCGTAGAACCCCCACTATATAAGGGCATAAAATATTGTATTTTTATTTTAAGGACAGTTTTACTGAATCACCTCCAAACTCGAAGGCTTAATTTCAACTAAAACCTTCTGCCCAAGCCTAGTTGGCTCTCCATCAATATGTATTAGGTTTATTGACTGATTGACTTCAACTTTCTTCCCTGAAAACTCTTTGTAATATTTGGATTTATCCACCGATTTAGAAAACAATCGAAACGCAAAAAAAGGCACTGATAAAAGATTCATTTTTCGAATAAGGACAACTCTTATTAGTCCATCTTTAATGTTTGAATTGGGCGAAATAAAAACATTATTCCCCCATTGATTGATGTTACAAAATGACATAAAAAAGGCCTTTTCATTAATAGTCTTTTTTTGATCGATTGAAATTTGATAGGATTGTTCTTTATAATTAAAGTATTCTTTAAATGTCAGTTTTAAATAAGTCCAAAATCCTCTTGTGGAAGCTTCGTCGAATTTTAAACCAATATGAGCATCAAAACCAACTCCAGCAGTTCCAACAAATAGTTGATCATTTACAGATGCAGTATCAACAGATTTTGAATGCAATTTATTTAATAAAATTACAGCCTTTCTTTTATCCATTGGAATATTCAAATGACGAGCAAAACCATTACCCGATCCGGCTGGAATAATTCCCATTTTCACATTGGTTCCAATTAATCCTTTTGCTACTTCGTTTACAGAACCGTCACCACCTACTGCTACAATAACATCGACATAAGCCTCAACCCCCTCTTTCGAAATCATTGTAGCATGCCCAACTGCTTCAGTATAACGAATGGATACTTCAAACTTGTTGTGTGTTAATTCTTCCTTAATTAATTGTTCAACAATCTTCTTTTTCCCTGTTCCTGAAATAGGGTTAATTATAAATAATATGCTAATTTTGGGAGTCAAACTACCTTTGAATTAATTGATTGTTAATTAACCGATTATTGTATTGTTGTAAATACGCTTTTCCTTTGTTTAGCAACTTCAAATATGCCGCATCAGAAACTAGACTATCCATTAAATTGGTTTGCCATAACGAATCTTCTTCTGCATAATATCCAATCGCTGATCTACCGTTAAAAACCAATACGTTGGATTGATTTCGAATAATATAATTGCTATTCTTATAATTCAAAACTATTCCCTCATTGCTTGAAAACAAATCATTCCCAAAGTTTAAAACTTCATTAGTATCTCCTATCATCCCCAAAACGGTAGAGGGGATATCGGCTTGTTTTGCCAATTTATCAGACTCCCCTCTTAAAGTACTGTTGGGAACATAAAAAGCCAATGGCACCTTGAATCTACCGTTATCCTTTTTATAAAATAAAAACTCACTTTGTGCCGGATGATCCGCTGTTAATATGAAAATAGTATTTTTAAACCAACTTTCATTTTTGACTTTTAAAAAGAATTTCCTTAACGCCATATCTGTGTAACCAATTGTTTCATGAACATTTAAATTCCCTTGATCAAACACACCTTCGTACTTAATGGGAATAGAGTATGGATGATGTGACGAAAGCGTAAACACACTTGAGAAAAAAGGCTGTTTGAATGAATTTAATTTTTGTGCAAAATATTGTAAGTAATGTTCATCATAAATCCCCCAATTCCCATCAAAATCCTTTTTTCGATCAGGGTAATCTTCCAATCCGTAGTAATCATCAATCCCAACAGATTTGCAAAACGCATCAAACCCCATTGTTCCTGTTTCGCCTGCATGAAAAAACGATGAAATATAACCTTTCTCTTTTAATCTATTGGGTAAGGATTCGATTTGATTTGAGCTATAGGGTGACAATATAAAAGGAGTATTGTTTAAAGAAGGTAATCCTGAAAGAATTGACGGCAAGGCTTCGATACTTTTTAAGCCATTTGCTCTATTGTTTTTAAAAACATAACTCTTATTAAACAACGAATCTAAAAATGGTGTATATGTCTTTTTACCTGATAAAAATCCTACGTACTCCTCTCCGAAACTTTCTAAAATAAGAACAACGACATTNCGACCTGTAAAATATCCTGATCCATTTATTTTTTGAATTGGGGTATATAACTTCTCTAATTGAGTTGATTTAAAATAAGAAACCTTCTCTACACCAGGATTTTGTAGTGTTAATAAAATAGAAAACGGTGTATTAACCAAAACAGCAGTGTTACTTCCTGAAGCATATTTATAAGTATCCGCCATATTTAGCGGACGAAGCTGAAGGCCACCTCTTGCTCCTATGATGAAAAAGGATAATCCAATTAATAATCCTGCGCTTTTAAAAACCCAATTCAGAGGAGTTAAAGTAAATATTAGACTGCGCTCTTTAATTTTGCAGTAAAATTTAGTGAATAAAAAAACCGAAACTAGATATACAATAATCATGTACCAGAAATCCTTCAAAAATTGAGGAATTAATCTTAAAACATCATTTCCGGTACCTGCTAATAAAAATACATCTGCTGTGGATCGCTTGAAAGTAAAATTAAAATAGATGGTATCAATATAGTTTGCTAGTAAACTAAGGTGCAATCCAATTTGAAAGAATACGCTCAACAATAATGTTCTCCAAGGTGCAGCATTATTTTTTACCGGAATTAAGTGCAGCAAAAGAAATGGCATAAATAAATACACAATTGCTACTAAATCAAATCTTAGTCCTTGAAAAAGTACAGCCAACTCGAAATCGGGGAAATAAGATAAGTTAATTAGTAAAAAAACTAATCGTGTAACCGTAAAGATGCAAAAAATAAGTGCAAGTCTTTTGTAAAATGGAATTGTATTTTGAAACAACATCTTCATTAATATTCCTACAAATTTAATCTCGTAAATAGTCGTATTATAATTTGAAATATATTTATTAAACCTTCTTTCTTTTAATCAAATAATACTCAAGTATCTTCCCAAACCCTTCATTAATGTTAGCGTCCGAATAATCAATTCCAAAACTAGTTAATCGGGTTTTAATCTTGGAAAATTGCTTTTTTTTAAGTTGATTATATTGTTCTTTAACTTGAGTTGGTGTTAGTTTAATTTCCTCTCTTGTTTCTAAATCTACGAATTTATGAGGACGGTTATTATAATCTAATTCAACTTCTAACTTAAGGTCATTCACATTAAATACCACAACTTCATTTCCGTTGTGTTTTAGATGTTGTAAACCCTCGATAATACTTTCAGCATCATCTCGTCCTGATTGAAATGAGAAATCTGTAAACAGAATAACGAGTCCTCTCTTAGGACTTTGATCTGCTATTTGATGAAGCGTATCAGTGATATTTGTTTTAAAGCCTGTTTTGTTTTCATTTAACAAAGCGAGTTCTAACTGACTGAATAAAAAATTTAAATGTGTTTTACTTCCTTTAATCTCAGAAACAAAATTCACCTTTTCATCAAACAAAACTAATCCTGATGCATCTCTTTGTTTGTTTAACAAATAAAGTAAAGAAGCTGCTGCGTATACCGAAAACCCTAATTTATTAAGTTTATTAATATCAGTATTATTCGACTGAGGGAAATTCATTGAAGATGAAACATCCACTACAATTGTTGACCGAACATTTGTTTCTTCTTCGTATTCTTTTAGAAATAATTTTTCTGTTCGAGCAAATAATTTCCAGTCAATATTTTTAATTGAATCACCATGAGTATATAATTTATGTTCAGCGAATTCGACCGAAAAACCATGAAATGGACTTTTGTGCAATCCCGTTAAAAAACCTTCAACTACTTGTTTTGCAATTAAGCCAAACCTACTAAACTCAGTGATATGTTGTTTTTCTATTGGCAATTATTCTGCTTAAAATTTGCTTAACTAATATACAAAAGAAAAGCCCTTCCGAGTAAACGAAAGGGCTTTTATAATATTTAATATTTACTAAAGTAACTTATCTAATTTTTCAGCTAAAGCGGATTTTTGAACAGCTCCAACTTGTTTATCAACAACTTCACCGTTCTTTAAAAACAAAATAGTAGGAATGTTTCTAATTCCAAATTTTGCTGAAATTTCATTGTTGTTATCAACATCAACTTTTCCTACGATTGCTCTTCCGTCGTAATCTTTAGCTAACTCTTCAACTATTGGCCCAACCATTCTACAAGGTCCACACCATTCAGCCCAAAAGTCAACAACGACAGGCTTGTCACTATTAATTGCTATTTCTTCAAAGTTCGCATCTGTTAATTCTATTGCCATAACTGTATAATATTGTATTAATCGAAATAATTGTCTCTTTCAAAAATAGGGTTTTAAACCGAAAGTTCAAGCAGTAAATATTAAAAAAGGCTATTTAACATATAAATGATGTGGAAATTTAAATAAATCAATCTTATTTAATGCGTATTAATTGAATTTATACAAGCCTATAATTGAAAAATCTTTTGCTAATTCTGAAGTAACATCTATTTTATTATCAAATATTTTAGACTGATATTCATCTAATGCATCGATCAAAACTTTTAATTTTATTGTTTGAAGATTATTTAAAAAAGACAGCTCTAGTAAGACGTCAATCTCCTTAAGGACAGTATTGTATTGATTTTTTGTGTTGATTATCATATCTAAAAGGTTTTGTTTCTTACTACGTTGACTCACGTAAAGGGTTGCGTTTTTTACAATTTTATGCGAACACTTATCCCCTTCATCTTTTATTACAAAAAAAAGAATATAATTCTTTAACAAGACTTTGATTTAAATATATCATTTTGTCAAAATAACGTTTATGAACTAAAGATTGTTAGCTCAAATACGATTAATAACAAACCTTTTTTAACAATTTTAAGTAAAAAATCAATAAAGAACTAATCATGAAAAAAAAGCTGTTTGTACTTGATACTTCCGTAATTATATACGATTACGATGCAATAAAGAATTTTGATGAGCATGACATCGTCATTCCCATAACCGTATTAGAAGAATTGGATAACTTTAAAAAAGGAAACGATACTAAAAACTTTGCAGCTCGTGAGTTTTCTAGATTTGTGGATCAAGCATCTGGTAAAAACTCTCTTCAAGACTGGATTCCAATTGAGGGGAAAAACAAAGGACTATTTACAATAGTAATGAATGAGTTAGAAACAAAAATTGATGCGATTAAAATTTTTGGTGATGATAAAGGTGATCACCGAATCTTAAATGCCGCACTTCATATGAAGGCTGAATACCCTAATCGCCAAGTAATCATGGTCTCGAAGGATATCAACCTTCGAATTAAAGCTAAATCGCTTAATATTATTGCTGAAGATTATGAAACTGGTAAATTAAACGATTCTGACATTGAAGCGGACACTGCTCCAACTGGCAGATCGGTTATTGAAGATGTAGACATCGCTTTTATAGACTCCCTTTACGCTAATGATGAAGTAACTAACGATGGAGTTATTAATAAAGAGATAAAAGGCAATCAGTTTTTCACTTTAAGAAATGGTAAAAAATCTGTTTTAACGTATTTCAATAAAACTAGAAATTCATTTGCAAGGATTGAGAAAATGAATTGCTTTGGTATAAAGCCCAAAAATGCAGAGCAAGCTTTTGCAATGCATGCTTTAACCAACCCTGAGGTTAAATTAGTAACGATTCAAGGAGTTGCCGGAACTGGTAAAACTTTGTTATCACTAGCAACAGCACTTGCTCAAAACCGTGATTATCACAGTATTTTCCTAGCAAGACCAATTGTGCCTTTAAGTAATAGAGATATTGGGTACTTACCAGGAGATGCAGAGACTAAACTTAATCCCTATATGGAACCATTATGGGATAACTTGACTTATATAAAAAACCAATTTTCATTTGATAACCGTGAATATCTTGACATTCAAGAATTGGAGAGAATGGGGAAAATTGTTGTTTGTCCGTTGGCGTTTATTAGAGGACGAAGTTTATCTAACGTCTTCTTCATAGTTGATGAGGCGCAAAACTTAACTCCTCATGAAATTAAAACGATCATTAGTAGAGCTGGGGAAAACACGAAAGTAATTTTTACCGGAGATGTTTTCCAAATTGATACTCCTTACTTGGACACTTATTCAAATGGCTTATCCTATTTAATTGAAAGAGCAAAAGAGCATCCTTTATATACACACATTACACTTGAAAAAGGTGAACGATCGGACCTTGCTAATTTAGCAAACGAATTATTATAATACCTTTAACCTTCAAGCTTAAAAGCCTTTCTGTATCGAAAGGCTTTTTTATGTATTAAATCACCAATCTTGTTGTTATAGCTTTTAGCAAAAAAAAAGGCTTCCACAAAGGGAAGCCTTTTCAATATTATAAAGAACTATTCTTATTTAACCGTAACAGTTGAAACCTTACTGGCTTTTCCACTTGGATAAAAAGCAACAACTTTAACTTCTAGTCCCGCAACAGAAACTGGCTCAGTATAAATAGTTGACTCAGCAGTTGGCTCAGAACCATCAGTTGTGTACCTAAAAGTAACTCCTGGGAAGTTTGTATTTACAAATAAATTTCCATCCGTAATTACGACTCCTGGAGGAGCTATTCTGTAGTTAACGCCACCATTTAAGTAAGATAAACGAGGCAGTTCAAAATGACCAATTCTACTTGCAAATTGATTCCAATCTAAATCTTGAGCATCAAACCTTAAAGAATCTGCAGAAATGGCTGTCCACTCAGGATCAACAGCCCAAGCTCTTTCCACTAAACCTAACATTTTTGGAAATAAGTAATACTCTAACATTTCATGACCTTTTACAGTTTCAGCCCAAAGCTGACCTTGTAATCCTAAAATGTTTTGCTTTCCTTCATCTGATAGTCTGATTGCATTTTCATAATTAGATAAGTTAACTGGAACTTCATCTCTAGTCGTTAATTCTTCAGCATAAACATTCATCGGAACAAACTGCCATGCCTTTTTAGTATCCACAAAACCACCCCAGTAATATCCTGGATCAGTTGGGTCGTTATCATAAGCTAAATCAAAGTAGTTATTGGTAACATTAGATAGAACAACTTTAAAACCAGCATTCGCTAATTTGTACGCTCTATCTTCTCCACCCCATCCCCATACCGTATTCCATACGTAGGGCACAAATCCTCTTTCTTTAAACTCTTCGTTCTGTTCAACAGTTGATTCACCATCTTCATCTTCTCCTTTTACTAAAGAAATTTCTTCCCAACCAGCAGTTACAATACCTCTGTCTTCTAATATTTTAGAAAAACGATCAACGAAATAGTAAAACAATTGCTCTGATTTAGCATAATCTTCATCAGCTGCTAATAGCGCATTACATTTTGGAGAACCTTTCCATGCTCCATGCCCTGGATCATCTTTTGTTGGATGCGGAACTTCATCACCACCAATATGAACGTTTTTTAATTTCAAGCCAGCTTCTTCATACATCTTAACAACTTCATCCGTTATTTTCTCTAAGAATCTATACGTTGACTCTTGACAAACACAAATTACGTTATCATCATATAATTGAACCGAGCGATATCTTGACGCATCATTTGGATCATGTAAAAGATAATCATTAGCCTCTGCTTCTTTTCCTGCTGCTATTAATGATTTCTGACGCGCTTTCATTGATATAATTGCGGCTCTAGCATGACCAGGGAAATCTAATTCTGGAATAACCTCAATATGTCTTGCTTTCGCATATTTTAAAATCTCAACAAATTCAGCCTTTGTGTAAAAACCTGTTCCAAAAGACTTTTCACCGTCTGCATAAGGACCTGAACCATAAGCTGGATTTAGCATTTCAGTTTCATTTTTACTGTGACCTCTTTTAGATCCAACAGTAGTTAATTCATCAAGTCCCGGAATTTCTAACCTCCAACCTTCATCATCAGTTATGTGGAAATGGAACTTATTTAATTTGTAAAACGCCATTAAATCGATCATATTTAAAACCGTCTCTTTTTTACTGAAGTTCCTTACAACATCTAAATGCATACCCCTGTAATCAAATCTTGGAGCATCTTCAACATTTAAAGCTTGAACCGAAGCTGTTCCGTTTTTAGCCTTCAAGGCTTCAGCAGAAACTAAAGCTCTTAAACTTTGAATTCCGTAGAAAACGCCATTTGAATCACTTCCTTCAATAACAACTCCTTCCTTAGTAATAGTTAATCCATATACTTCAGTAACCTTACCATTTACTTTAACATCACCTGTTTTTAAAACGATATCTCCTTTAGTTCCTTGAGCTACTTTAGCATCAATTCCTAAATCAGTTTTTAATTTTGAAGCTAAAAACTCAGCGTCATTTTTTAAATTTCCAGAGAACGCAATGGAAACTCCATTTTTAATCTCAAATTCCCCTTCAACCTCTTCATAAGAATAAGGTGTTGGAATAATTTTCACTAAGCTATCTTTCCCTAAGAAAGTAATTTCACCATTATCTGAAAATCTAGATCCTGCAGTTGGAGAAATTAGTGGGTCATTTTTAAATCGGGCTTTCTGTTCCTTTTTTACTAAAGGCCCATAAGTTATGTTCGTTAACACTTCTGGCTTTGACTCAACTCCAACAGAATCTGTAAAAACAATATACAGTCCATTTGGTGCATCTACATCTTTAATTGCCCAAGCCTCGCTTTCGTAGCTTACTGCAATATCTTCTCCTGAAGCAAGTTTAGTAAAACTTGTAGATGGTTCTAATCTAAAATAATCACCATTAATATGTGTTATAATAACATTTTTTGAACTTAGGCTGTTGATGACGCTTCTTGGTTGGTGAAAGTAAATTGCCCAACCAGTGCTATCTAATGTCTTTGCCGAATTATTTGTAATAAGGAATTCTTGTAAATAAGAATTCGCATTGTTTTTCCCATTTTTACGTCCATTTTCAACTAAATTCCAAAACACATCAATTTCTGATCCTATTGGTCTATTAATAATAGTAGTCTTAGTTCCTCCATCACAAGACTGTAGTACTGTAAAACCAGCAATACACGCTATGAATAAAGGGATTTTAAAAAATAATCTTTTCATAATTCGATTTTTATCAGCTACAAAAATAACAATAATCAACACATGTGAAAGTTTTATTCACCTCTAATGGTGTATTGTTATAAAATCAATTAGGACTATATTTGAACAAAATTTCGCAACATGATACATACACTTGAAAACGATCAAATTAGTATTAAAGTAAAACAGCTTGGAGCTGAGCTTTGTAGCTATTTTGATAAAGAAAATTCTCGTGAAATCATTTGGAATGGCAACACTGAATTCTGGGGACGCCACGCTCCAATCCTATTTCCTATTATTGGAAAAGTTGAGAACAATACATACACAATAAACAAAAAATCATACAATTTAACCCAGCATGGTTTTGCTAGAGACCAAGAATATAAAATTATAAGTCAAACAGAGTCAACATTAATATTAGGATTAGAATCAACAAAAGACACTTTAAAACACTATCCATTTGAATTCAAACTTCAAGTTGAAATTAGCATCCATCAAAAGGAATTAAAAATTTTGTATCGTGTAATTAACCCTTCTAATTCAAGCATTTACTTTTGCATAGGAGCTCACCCGGCTTTTAATGTTCCTTTTGATAATACATCAACATTTACAGATTACGAATTAACACTTGAAAAAGAAGAGAATAGTGACCGATTATTATTAACTCCAGAAGGTTTTAGAACGGGAACTAATTTGGTGAATTGGTTACAAGGAAGTACAATTAAACTTACTGAAGAATTATTTACTGATGATGCTTTAATTTTTGATGATTTAAAAAGTAGGTTTTTGACTATTAACTCAGTAAAATCTAATCAATCAGTAAAAGTTTCTTGGAACAACTATCCGCACATGGGAATTTGGAAACAACTTAACAATGCGCCCTTTATTTGTATTGAACCTTGGAATGGAATGGCTGATCAAGCTGGTTTAGGAAATGATTTCAAAGATAAAAAAGGAGTTATAAATTTAACTGCTAAAGCTACATTTGAGTGCTCTTACTCTATTGAGAATATCATTAGTTAATTGTTGCTTTTAACATACGATCTTTACCTTGAAGATCTTGCCTTAAAAACACGTTTAAAAACCCTTTACCCTTAAGCATTTTGATAGTTTCTAGTCCGAAACGTTCGTGAATCTCATAATATAGTGCTCCAGATTCACTTAAATTCTCGAGTGCAAAGTCCGCTATTTTTTCATAAAAAACAAGTGGCGATTCATTGGTTACAAAAAGTGCTAAACCAGGTTCGAAATCTAAAACATTCTTATGCATTAATGCCTTATCTGAATTTGGAATATATGGTGGGTTGCTTACTATTACATCAAACTTTTGCTCAAATTTAAACTCTTGCCAATTCAAAGCGTCAAATTTTTGAAAATGAACTTTTAGGTTTAATACTTCACCGTTATTTTTAGCAATTGACAAAGCCTCTTCCGATATATCACCAGCAAAAACAGTTGCGTTTTTTAAATTAGATTTAATAGCTAAAGGTATGCAACCACTACCTGTACCTATTTCGAAAATATTTTGAGCATTTGAATTTTCTTTTACGATCCAATCTACTAATTCTTCCGTTTCGGGTCGAGGAATTAAAACACCTTCCCTCACTCCTACTTCTAAGCCGTAAAACCAGGATTTACCGGCAATATATTGCACTGGGCGATCTTTTAATAAATCTTTAATTCCGTAAAAAAAATTCAACAATTCAGATTCTGTAATTTCTACATCTGGATTTAATCGGATATCCATTTTAGATAAACCTAACCAAGCGTCACATAAATACTCAAAATAGCTTTTAACATCAGACTCTTCAAGTTTTGATAAAGCCTCAAAGAAATAAGTTCTAACCGATGATAGTTTGTTATTCGGAATTTTCATAATTAACCTTCCATATCTAAATAAGAGCCTTCATTCTCGTCTTCTTCCCCTTTTAATTCAAAAGGCTGAACATTTAACGAATCTAAATTAAGCGTGTCAGTAGCAATAGAATAAGAAGTATCGATATAACCCGAAGTATATTTAATTATAGAATCAAACTTATTCAAAGAGTCTTTTAAAACCCAAATCCCTTCGCGGTAACCAAACTGATTAAATTCGCCCTTTTTCTTTAATTTCCCTTCATTTGAAAAGTAGCGCCAAACACCATATTTGTATCCGTTTTTCCATTGTCCATATTCTTTTTTATTTCCGTTTTTAAAATAAGAAACACCTAGACCTTGTTCATCTCCAAATACAAACCGGACGCTATCTTCTATAACTCCATTATCATAATACCAAACCCAAACACTATCTCTTAATCCGTCATTAAATAAACCAGCATAACTTTTTAACCCATTTTCGTGAAATGCATAAGACCTACCTTCTCTTAGATCGTATGCCCAAAAATCTTGGGCTCGAATTTGTCCATTTTTAAAATAACGCTTTGACATTCCATGTGCGTCGTTTTCTTCAAAATGACTAGACTCTTTCATCTCACCATTATCAAAATACCAATACCAATCGCCAGTTTGAACACCTTTAAAGAATTCACCTTCCGATTCCTTAGTCCCATTTTTATAGTAGCGTGTCCAAAACCCATCTTCAAAGCCTAAATACATTACCCCTTCAGCCTTAATCTCACCGGATTCATAAAAGACTTTCACATCTTGATAATCATTATCACAGGATGATAAAAAAAGCAGAACAAAAAATATTTTTATTGCGTTTTTCATAAATAAATCAAGGTTCAAATATAATGTAAAATAAAAAAGGGCAATCTAAAAGATTGCCCTTCCCACTAAGACGCTTAATATTATGCTTGTTTAATTAAGATTTTTTCAATCACATCTCCTTGAGCAATTTGATTGATGATATCAAGTCCTTCATAAACTTTACCAAAACAAGTATGGTTTCTGTCTAAGTGTGCAGTATTGTTTCTTGAATGACAAACAAAAAATTGAGACCCACCAGTGTTTCTTCCAGCGTGTGCCATACTTAAAACACCTTTATCGTGAAATTGGTTATCACCATCTAATTCACAATCGATAGCATATCCTGGTCCACCAGCACCAGTACCATCAGGACATCCACCTTGAATAACAAAATCAGGAAGTACTCTATGGAAAGTTAATCCATCATAATATCCTTTTTTAGCCAATTCAACAAAGTTGGCAACAGTTTTAGGTGCATCAGCTTCATAAAACTGTACACTCATTGTTCCTTTTCCTGTAACGATTTCAGCAGTAATCATATTTATTGTTGTTTGTTTTTAATTTATAAAATTAGGATTTAAATCCATTCTTAATGAATTTAATAAAAGATTTAAATTCTTGTTTACTTTTGAATACACTAAACATCACCTTTCCAATAGAAGGTTTTTCATCTTCAGTCTGAGGAAGTTCTTCAGCTTTTGTTTGATCAGCCTCTTCTTTTAGATGCGCTTCTTTAATAACATTTTTAACCTCTTGCTGCGCTTCTTCTTTTGTTAAAACCTGCTCACCATCTTGATTAAACTTCCCGAAAAACGGACTACTCTCATTTTTACTAATCTCGTCGGCTTTTTTGAATCTTGAATCAGCTTTTGCTTTTCTACCCAACTTCTCCTCTAGCATACCTAAGTTATTATAGGCTATAGCATCTTCAGGATCTAGTTCAATACACCTTTTATAATCGGCAATAGCTCCATTTAGATCCCCGGAAGAATCTTTAATATAAGCTCTACTAGAATATCGGTATGGATTATTTGGCTCAAGCTCTTGTGCCTTATTCATATAAGCTAATGCGCTAGCTAAATTCTTAAGATGAAATTCTGTTACACCAAGCTCACTATAAACACTAGCATTAGTTGGTATTAGATTCGCTGCCTTTTGAAAGTCAGCCAAAGACTCGATATATTTTTGAGCTTTACGATAAGCCACTCCTCTCAAACAAATAACATTTGGGTCAGAATCGTTTGTTTTCAAAAACTCAGTAAATGCAGTAATCGCCCTATCAAACTCCCCAGCTTCTAAGTACTTACTTCCTTCTTCAATTAAATTCATCATTATTTAAATTTAGCTAACTGAGTTAAACTTTTTTGTAATTAAGCATACATTTCGTCTCTTAAAACCTTTATTTTATCACTTGCTAAATACTCATCAAAGGGCATCATTCTATCAATAATTCCCTTCGGTGTTATTTCAACAATACGATTTGCAATTGTTTGCACAAATTCATGATCATGCGAAGTAAACAAAATAGTTCCTTTGTATTCAGTTAGTGAATTATTTAGTGCTGTGATTGACTCCAAATCCAAGTGATTCGTTGGATCATCCATAATTAAAACATTTGGCTTTTGTAACATGGCTCTTGAAAGCATACATCTTACTTTTTCACCTCCTGATAATACATCACACTTCTTTTTGACTTCTTCACCAGCAAATAACATTTTCCCTAAGAAACCACGAACAAACTCTTCGTCTTTTTCTTCCGAATATTGTCTTAACCAATCAACTAAGTCTAAATTTACACCTTCAAAATATTCTCTATTTTCATTCGGAACATATGCCTTTGTAATTGTAGTACCCCAGTTAAACTCTCCAGAATCAGCTTTTTCTGTTTCACTTAAAATTTGAAACAATGATGAAGTTATTTTACTGTCTTTAGAATAAAACATGATTTTATCACCTTTAGCCATTCTAAAGCTTATATCACTTAAAAGCTTTCCTTCTTCGTTTGAAGAATTTATTTTATCCACTTCTAAAATTTGATCTCCAGCTTCTCTTTCTTGGTCCCAAATTAATGCAGGATATCTTCGTGTTGAAGCTTTAATACTTTCAACATCAATTTTATCAAGCATTTTCCTACGCGAAGTAGCTTGTTTACTTTTCGAAGCATTTGCAGAAAAACGAGCAATAAACTCTTGTAATTCCTTCTTTTTATCTTCGTTCTTTTTATTCTGATCTGTTCTTTGGCTAAGTGCTAATTGACTTGTTTTATACCAAAATGTGTAATTCCCTGTAAATAACGAAATCTTCCCAAAATCAATATCGGCAACGTAAGTACAAACAGTATCCAAGAAATGTCTATCATGAGACACTACAATTACAGTATTCTTAAAATCAAGTAAGAAATCCTCCAACCAAGAAATTGTTTGAATATCCAAATCATTTGTTGGTTCATCCAACACCAGTACATCCGGATTACCGAATAATGCTTGAGCCAGTAAAATCCTCACCTTATACTTGTTATCCAAGTCACCCATTTGAGCCCAATGATAATGTTCGGGAACTCCTAATCCACTTAGAAGTTGTGCCGCATCAGATTCGGCATTCCAACCACCCATTTCACCGTATTGCTCTTCTAATTCGGAAGCTTTAATACCATCAGCGTCAGAAAAATCTTCCTTTAAGTAAATAGCTTCCTTCTCTTTCATAATGTTGTACAATTCCTTGTAGCCCATTATTACAGTTTCTAAAACATTAAACTCATCAAATTTAAAGTGATCCTGACTTAAAACAGCCAATCTCTTTCCCTGCTCCAAAGAAACAGTTCCCTTGTTAGCATCCTGTTCTCCAGTAAGAATATTTAAAAAAGTAGATTTCCCAGCACCGTTGGCCCCAATTACACCGTAGCAGTTTCCGTGAGTGAACTTTAAATTCACCTCATCAAACAATACTCTTTTACCGAACTGAAGTGTTAAATTATTTACTGTAAACATTATGAATCTTTATTTTAATCGTACAAACTATATATTCTTTCTATTTATTAACTAATTGCTAATCCGTAACCATACTATTTAAAGTAGATGCTAAACTTGATAACAATGCACTTCTACTTTCGTCCTCAACCTCATGCAGATGTTCATTAATTATTAAAGAAGCTTCGGTTACCTCATCAAAAGGAAAACCAGTCTCTATATTCTCTATAATGGTCGTTACTTCAACAATTGTCATATAATCTGAAGTAATCGCAATTTCAACTAAATCAATCAATCGGTCTTCTGCGTTTAACCCAGCCTCCCAAATAGAAGCTGCAATTTCACTTTTAAAAGCAATAAATTCATTTCCTTTTAAAACATCCAACAATACGTCAACCGCACCATTATCTTTAATATTAAACAATATCTTTTTACCCTCTACCAATGCTTCTGGAAAGCCACTTTTAAAAGTTGCACGAAGTAAATGATTGATGATTGCTGGCGAACCGTGTTCGGCAACCTCCCGAATTGCTTTTACTAAAACATCTTTATCCGATGAGGTTAAGTCTTTTTGTAGTGCAAGCAATTTTTTGTTATCCACTGACATTGTCAAAATTTTCTACAAATTTACAAGATTTGAAAAGAATAAGACTCATTTAGATTAAGTTTATTGCATCAAAAAAGGCTTAACAAAATGTCAAGCCTTTTTTGATGCAATTTTTATACTTTGAAATTAGGAGGTTCCCATTCCGTATTGACCTCTTGTAATCGAAATACCGTTCTTAAAATAATATTGACCACCCCACGAATACTTAACCCATTTGTATTCAATAGCCTTTCCATCAGCAACTACAGTTACAACTGTAATTGTTCTATTTTTTTCTTCAACTACTCTAGCATGTTTACCGTCACCAAACTTCGAAGCAAGACCTTGTAAGTAACTTTGTTTGTCAGCACCTTGAAGTTTAGAAATATCAACTTCTGATGGCTCATTTGTAGCGACAATTTTTGAAACAGATATAGCTTGTTGTGCCTTAGCTTTTTCCACAGCCTCTTTTCTTGTTGCTGTTTCTTTATCAGCGGCAATTCTTTTGGCTACCTCAGCTTCTTTAACCTTACTAATACTGTCTGTTCGTGCCTTATCTCTTAATACAGATAGCTCAGCAGCTTTCTTTTCTTCTTCCGCTTGATTTTTAGCATCATCCGCTCTTTTTTGAGCTAATGCTTGTTCTTTTTCTGCACGTTCTGCTTCCTCCTTTCTAGCAACAGCTTCTTCGTTAGCCTTTCTTCTTGCCTCATCTTCTAAACGTTTTTGTTCAGCAGCAATTTTCGTTTCCTCTTCAGCTTTCTTTTTCTCCTTTTCCGCCTTTTGATTCGCCAATTCAGTTGCTTCTCTAATTGCTTCTAATTCTACTTGGCGCGCTTCTTTTTCAGCTTTCACTAGAGCTTCTGCAGCTTCTTTTCTAGCAGCTTCTTCTTCAGCGAATAACTTTTCTTTCGCTTCAGCAGCTGCTTTTTTCGCCTCCTCTCGCTTACTTCTCTCTTCTCTCGCTTTTCTTTGCGCTTCTAATCTCGCCAAGTCTTCAGCCTCAGCTTTTTTCTTAGCTTCAGCCTCTAATTTTCTTTGCGCCGCTTCAGCTTGTGCTTTACGTTTCTCTTCTTCTTTTCTTGCTTCCTCTTCCAACTTCAGCCTTTCCTCTTCAGCTTTTTTTGCAGCAGCTTCAGCAGCAGCCTTTTCTTCAGCTAGCTTTTTAGCAGCTTCAGCCTCAGCAGCTTTACGAGCTTCTTCAACTTTACGAGCTTCTTCAGCAGCTTTTACTTTTGCTTCTTGTTCTGCCTTTTGTTTAGCTTCCTCGGCAGCTATTCGTTTCGCTTCTTCGGCTTTACGTACCTCTTCAGCTTCAGCTTCCTTCTTAGCTTCAGCAACCTTACGCGCTTCCTCTTCTTTAGTTTTTCTTTCCTCGTCTGCCTCTCTTGCAGCTTTATCTGCTTCTTCAGCTTTAACTTTCTCCTCTTCTAATTTTAATCTTTCCTCTTCAGCTTTTTTGGCCGCTTCTTCAGCCTTTCTTCTCTCTTCTGTTAATTTGGCCTCTTCAGCTTCTCTTTTCTTTCTTTCAGCATCAGCAATCTTCTTAGCATTGGATGCCTCTTCCTTAGCATCAGCTTCTTCCTTCGCTAATCGAGCCAATTCATCTTGCTCTTTCTTCTTAGCTTCATCCGCTAAACGCTTTCCTTCCTTTAATTTTTCA
>JGI24539J26755_10000273_pt1 | contig 23807 bp, 16 predicted proteins | sample NorSeaMetagenome_2_FD_26755 | JGI IMG/M metagenome (IMG submission 26755) | reverse complement strand
AAAATTTCTAACTTTTATTCTTTTGGAGGAAGTCCATTAGGTAATAGTAGAGTCAAACTCACAAATATTCAAGACTGTATTAATAAAAATTATATTAACAGGGGCGAAGATCCACTAAAAATAGCTGCAGATCAATTAGTAAAAGATGGAGTTACAATTTTACATACAATTGGGGGAGATGACACAAATACTACAGCTTCAGATTTGTCTAATTTTCTCAAAAAAAATAACTATAACTTGACAGTTGTTGGACTACCCAAAACAATAGATAATGACGTTTATCCTATAACTCAAACTTTAGGAGCATGGACAGCGGCTGAACAAGGGGCAATATTTTTCGAAAATATAGTTAATGAAAATACAACAAGCGATAGACAATTAATAATTCACGAAGTAATGGGGAGACATTGTGGGTGGCTTACAGCAGCAACTGCATTTGAGTATAGAAAAAGATTAGAGAATCTTCAATTTATAGAGGAACTAAATATTATTAAAGAAAAATGGGACATCCATTCAATTTTAATACCAGAAAAAGAAATAGATTTTGATTTAGAATGTAAAAGATTAAATAACATAATGAACAAATATGATTGTGTGAATATTTTTTTAAGTGAAGGAGCTGGACAACAATTAATTATAGACGAAAAAACTAAAAACGGCGAACATATTGAAAGAGATGCTTTTGGACATGTTAGGCTAGATGACTTAAATCCTGGAAAATGGTTTGCAAAAGAATTTTCAAAAAGACTTTCTGCTAATAAAGTTTTAATTCAGAAAAGCGGATACTTTAGTCGATCTGCAAAGCCAAATCTAAAAGATCTCGAATTAATCATAAAATGTGCTGATAAGGCTGTTGAAAGTGCTGTCAAAGGAATTAGCGGGGTTGTGGGATGGGATGAAGAAAACAACAATACTTTAACAACAATAAAATTTAATCGAATCAAAGGAGGAAAACCATTTGACACCAATCAAGCATGGTATACTAAAATGCTAACAGAAATTAAAAATATTTAAACCAAAGCTTTATTAATACATCAATTCTAAAATATTTTGAGCAATCAAAAACCATACAGGAAATTGAAAATGTATTAAAATCTGAAATAAAAAAAATTAATTTTAAAGGCAATATTGGATCCTCTCTTGCTTTTTATTCAGCTGTAGTTATTCAAAAATCAACAAATCCAAATTTATTTATTTTTAGCAATAAAGAGGAGGCTTCATATTTTATAAATGATTTGGAAAACATAATAAACAAAGAAGTTTATTTTTTCCCAGCTTCATATAGGAGAGCGTACCAAATTGAAGAAACTGATAATGCTAATATTTTATTAAGATCAGAGGTTCTGAATAAATTAAATAATAAAAAAAACCCTGTAATTATAACTTATTCTGAAGCATTATCAGAAAAAGTAATTAGCCGAAAAGAATTAAAAAGACAAACAATTTCAATCAGGCAAAAAGAATTAAAAGAAATTCAAGATTTTGAAAATGAACTTATAAGTCACAAGTTTGAATCTGTAAATTTTGTTACTGACCCAGGACAATACTCTATTAGAGGAGGTATTGTAGATGTTTTCTCATATGCAAATGAATTTCCTTTCAGAATAGAGTTTTTTGATGATGAAATTGAAAGCATTAGAAGCTTTGACATAAATAGTCAACTATCTTTAGATATTAAAAAGAAAATTTCAATTGTTCCTAATACTGAAGCAAAAAAACTAACAGAAACTCAAGTAAGCTTAATAGAGTATTTACCTAAAAACTCACATGTCTGGATAAAGGATGTAAATTTTACTAGCGAGATTTTAAATGACTATTATCAAAAATCAGTAAATAAATTCACAAAACTTACTAATACCAAACATCTAGACCCTAGACACTTATTTACAAATGGAGAATTATTTTTAAAACAGATATTAGAGCATAAAATCATAGAATTAGATAAACCATTTTTTAACCCTCAAAAAGTTATTGAAGCCAATTGCTCTCCGAATACTATATTTAATAAAAACATAAATTTATTATCTGACACATTAATTGAAAACAACTCTAATAATATCCAAAACTTCATTCTATGCTCCACTAATGAACAGAAAAATAGATTTCATAATATTCTTGAAGATAAATTTGATCTATCACAGATTAGCCTTGAACAATTATCAATACATGAAGGATTTACTGATCATAGTAATCAAGTAGCCTTATATACTGATCACCAAATATTTAATCGTCATCATAAGTTTAAATCAAAAACAAAATTTAGTGACAAACAAATTATAACATTAAAACAATTAACAAATCTTAAACTTGGAGACTATGTTACTCATATAGATCATGGAATTGGACAGTTTAGCGGATTACATAAAATAGATAATAATAATAAAAAACAAGAAGTAATAAAAATCACATATAAAGGGGGTGATTTACTTTATATCAGTATTCACGCTTTACATAAAATTTCAAAATTTTCAGCGAAGGAAGGTGGAGTGCCAAATATGAATCAACTTGGAACTCCTAGCTGGAATAAATCAAAACAAAAAACAAAAAACAAAATAAAAAAAATTGCTTTTGATTTAATTTCATTATATGCAAAAAGACGAACTATTAAAGGATTTTCATTCTCAGCNGATTCATATCTTCAATATGAACTTGAATCATCNTTCATGTATGAAGATACTCCAGATCAAAACAAAGCAACAATTGCAATTAAGAATGATATGGAAAGCCAGGTTCCGATGGATCGATTAATTTGTGGAGATGTAGGTTTTGGNAAAACAGAAATAGCAATAAGAGCTGCATTCAAAGCTGTAGCTGACAACAAACAAGTGGCTATTTTAGTACCAACTACAATNCTAGCTCTTCAACATTTCAAAACCTTTTCAAAACGACTAGAAAGCCTTCCGTGTAAGGTTGATTATATTAATCGATTTAGAACAAAAAAAGAACAAAAAGCAATAATTGAGAATCTAGAAAATGGCAAGGTTGATATAATTATTGGTACGCATAGAATTGTTGGTAAAGACATACTTTTTAAAGATCTTGGGCTATTAATAATAGATGAAGAACAAAAATTTGGCGTTAATATTAAAGACAAGCTAAAATCATTTAAAACAAATATTGATACATTAACACTAACAGCCACTCCAATACCAAGGACCTTGCAATTTTCTCTTTTAGGCGCAAGAGATCTCTCTATAATAAACACCCCTCCTCCTAATAGACAAAGTATAGATACAAAAATTATAGGCTTGAATGAGGCGATAATTAGAGATGCAATAATGTATGAAATGTCAAGAAATGGGCAGATTTTCTTTGTTCATAATAGAGTTGAAAATATAAAAGAGGTTGCAGGTTTTCTAAACAGACTATGCCCAGATGCTAAAATAAAAACTGGTCATGGACAAATGGAAGGTAACGCAATTGAAAGATTAATGAGTGAATTTATNGAAGGAGAATTTGATATTTTGGTGTCAACAACAATAATTGAAAATGGTGTAGATATTCCAAATGCTAATACAATTATAATTAATAATGCACAAAATTTTGGATTAAGTGATCTTCATCAAATGAGAGGAAGAGTTGGAAGAAGTAATAAAAAAGCATTTTGTTTTTTGATAAGCCCTCCAACTCATCAAATATCTGAAGATTCTAGAAAAAGATTAACCGCACTTGAGCAATTCTCAAATATTGGTAGTGGGTTTAAAATTGCTATGAGAGATCTTGACATAAGAGGAGCTGGCGATTTATTAGGAGCAGATCAGAGTGGTTTTATTAACGAAATTGGTTTTGAAATGTATCAACGAATCCTTAATGAAGCAATTGAAGAATTAAAAATTGAAAAATTTAAAGACCTTTTTAAAAATGAAAAAAATAAATTTATTGCTAAGGATTGTCAATTAGATACCGACGAAGAAATTTTAATTCCAGATAATTACGTCTCAAATATTGAAGAAAGATTAAATATTTACAAAGAATTAAATGACATTCAAGATGATAATAATCTAATCACATTTGAAAAAAACTTGATAGATAGATTTGGACAAGTTCCAAATGAAATACACACGCTTTTTGAAGCAATTAAATTACGATGGAAAGGAAAAGAGTTAGGATTTGAAAGAATTATTATAAAAAATAAATCTCTAAGAGCATATTTTATTTCCGACAATCAATCAAATTATTTTGAAAGTAATTCATTTAAGCAAATTCTAAGCTTTCTTAAGAAGAATCCACAATCGTGTGAATTAAAACAACTAAACGGAAAATTATCATTAAGAAAAAATAATATTTCTGATATAAGTGATGTTTTAAGTTTATTTAAAAAAATACTTTCTGAAGTTGTTTAAAATTCTAAAGCCTAAAGCTTATAAACAAGACGGGTAAGTTATTAACAATAAATTTATTATGATATAAATGACTTGATATATCTAGATGATTTGGGTAAAATTGCATGTAATAATATCTTAAAAAAGATGAGTGATAAAATAAGAATCAAAAATGCATTAATTTCGGTCTTTGATAAAAATGGACTAGAAGAGATTGTTAAACAATTATCAGATTTTAATATTGACTTGTATTCTACTGGGGGAACAGAAAAATTCATAAAAGATTTAGACATTAAAGTNAATAAAATAGAAGACCTAACAACATATCCCTCTATACTTGGNGGCAGAGTAAAAACATTACATCCAAATGTTTTTGGAGGAATCTTAGCAAGAAGAGACAATACGAAAGATCAAGAACAATTAAAAAAATATGACATACCTGAATTTGATTTAGTGATTGTTGATCTATATCCATTTGAAGAAACAGTTAAAAACAATAGTATTCATCAGGAAATAATTGAAAAAATTGATATTGGAGGGATTTCATTAATTAGAGCTGGAGCAAAAAACTACAAAGATGTACTGGTAGTTTCACAAAAAAAACAATATACTGAAATTCTAGAAATTTTAAAGAATAATGGACCTTATTCAAACGAAGCACAAAGAAANGAATTTGCTTCTGAAGCTTTTAACTTATCTTCACATTACGATACTCTAATATTCAAATTTCTAAATTCTAAAGATAAACCAATTTTTAAAGAAAGTATAAATAAAAATAAAGAGTTGAGATATGGGGAGAATCCTCATCAAAAAGGGTATTTTTTTGGAAACATAAACGAAATTTTTGACCAGTTAAATGGCAAAGAACTTTCTTACAATAATTTACTTGATGTAGATGCTGCAGTAAATTTAATTTCTGAATTCCAAGAAACAACATTTGCAATTTTAAAACATAATAATGCATGTGGAATTGCTAGCAGAGATAATTTAAAAGAAGCCTTTGTAGATGCGCTAGCTGGAGATCCTGTATCCTCTTTTGGTGGAATTCTAATTACTAACAAAGAAGTTGATTTAGATACAGCATTAGAAATCAACAAACTTTTCTATGAAGTATTAATAGCTCCGAGTTTTTCAGATAATGCACTTGAGGTATTAAAAAGCAAAACAAAAAGAGTTTTATTAAAACAAAAAAATATAAATTTATCAAAGACACAATTTAGAACAATTTTAAATGGTGTGCTTGTCCAAGATAAAGATTTAATTACTGACTGTATTAATATAATGAAAACTGTAACTAAAAAAACACCTTCAAAACATGAACTGGATAATTTAGTTTTTGCTTCGAAAGTTTGTAAACACACAAAATCTAACACTATTGTGTTTGTAAATAACAAACAACTGCTAGCAAGTGGAGTTGGCCAAACATCAAGAGTAGATGCTCTTAAACAGGCTGTTGAAAAAGCAAAAAACTTTAAAATGAATCTTGTTGGATCTGTAATGGCCTCTGACGCTTTTTTTCCTTTTCCAGACTGTGTAGAGCTTGCTAATAAATCTGGAATTTCATCTGTAATTCAGCCAGGAGGATCTATTAAAGATAATTTATCAATAGATTATTGCGATGAAAACAATTTGAGCATGGTAATGACAAGTACAAGACACTTTAAACATTAAAAAAATAAATTATGGGATTTTTTGACTTTATGCAAGAAGCTATAGCAATTGATTTAGGAACTGCTAATACATTAATCGTTTATAATGATAAAGTTGTAGTTGACGAACCCTCAATAGTTGCTAAAAATGTCAGAACAGGAGAGGTAATTGCAATTGGAAAGCGCGCACAACAAATGCATGGTAAAGCTCATAGAGATATTGAAACCATGAGACCACTTAAAGATGGAGTTATTGCTGACTTCCAATCTTCAGAACAAATGATCAGAGGTTTTATTAAGATGATACCAAGAAAACGAACACTTTTTTCGCCTGCTTTAAAAATGGTTGTCTGCATTCCTTCTGGTGTTACTGAAGTAGAAAAAAGAGCAGTTGTAGATTCAGCTGAACACGCAGGAGCTAAAGATGTATGGCTTATTATGGAGCCTATGGCTGCTGCAATTGGAATTGGAATCGATGTTTTGGAGCCGAAAGGAAATATGGTTATTGATATAGGTGGAGGAACAACAGAGATTGCTGTTATTTCATTAGGAGGTATAGTTTGTGACAAATCAATTCGGGTTGCTGGAGATGAATTCACAGACAATATTAAAAACTACATGAAAACAAGACATAATATTGCTGTCGGAGATATTATGGCAGAACAAATTAAAATCAATGTTGGTTCAGCTCTAACAGAATTAAGTGAACCACCACCAAATTATGCAGTTCATGGAAGAGATCTGATGAGTGGTATTCCTAAAGAAATCATTGTGACTTATAAAGAAATTGCTGGAGCACTAAACAACTCAATAGAACAAATAGAAGAAGCAGTAATGAGCGCTTTATTTCAAACACCTGCTGCACTTTCGGCTGATATTTATAATGAAGGGCTCTACTTGACAGGAGGAGGTTCAATGCTTAGGGGGTTAGACAAACGAATATCTAAGAAAACAAAACTTCCAGTCTACGTNGCAGAAGACCCACTAAGAGCAGTAGCAAGAGGAACTGGGATTGCTTTAAAAAATACTGAAAGCTACACCTTCTTAATAAGATAGAAGAAGAATATGCAGAATCTACTACGTTTTTTAAGAATGTATAATGTTCTGATAATCTTTTTATTGCTACAAGGATATTCTATTAATTTATATCTAAAGAATAACACCTTTCAAAATAATATCTTAATAGAGAAAACAAGCAACTACACTGGAAAAGTATATGATTTCTCTAACTACATAAAAGAATACTTTCAGTTAAAAAATATTAACAATCAATTAATGATTGAAAATTCAAAACTTCACAATCTTAAAAGTAAAAATAAAATCAATTACTTAAGTGACGAAAAATATTTTAATTATTTATCGGCAAAAGTTATCAATAATTCTATTTTCAAGAGGAATAATTACCTAACTATAAATAAGGGTAAAAAGCATGGGGTCGAGGATGGGATGGGAGTAATTTCAACAAATGGAGTTATTGGAATTGTACATTCTACAAGCGAAAATTATGCATTAATAATTTCTATTTTAAATAAACAATCTGCAATAAGCATATGTCTTAAAAAGCAGAATAATTACGGATCATTAAAATGGAGAGGCTTTAATTATAAAGAAGCAAATGTTGAAAGCATACCAAATCATGTGCAAATCTCATCAGGAGATACTATAATCACTAATGGGTACAGTACAATTTTCCCTTCAGAGATAAATATTGGAACAGTAAAATCCTCAAAAAAAAATAACAAAACTGGTAATCAAGATATAATCATTGATTTATTTACTGATTTCAATAATATTAATTGTGTGTATGTGGTTAAATCGCAAAATTCACAAGAACAGCTCAAATTAGAATCATTTAATAATGACTAATCAAATACTAAAATATTTATTACAATTACCTATATATCTATTAATACAGATATGTATTTTAAATGAAGTTTTATTTTTCTCATATATCAATCCTTATTTGTATTTAATAATTCTAATTGTAATGCCATATAAAACACCAAAATGGTTTTTACTACTCTATGCTTTTACAATTGGACTACTACTAGATTTATTTTCAGGAAACTTAGGAATGCACTCTACAGCATGTTTAATTTTAGCGTTGATTAAATCTCCTGTTTTTAAAATAACAATTCCCCATAATATTGTTGAAGAGTATGATGAATTAACAATGGAGAAGGTAGGGGTAAAATCATTTATTTTATATTCGATGATATTAATTTTTATTCATCATGCCATTCTTTTTATTTTAGAACACATTACTTTAGATTTTCAAATCTTTATAAAGATTATTGCAAGCACAATTATAACTACAATAATTATTGTGATTACGCAATTATTTCTGTTTAAAAAGTGAATAAATTCCAAAAAAGATATCAAGTTGTACTAATATTATTTCTTTTAATAGCTTTTATTTTTGTAGTTCAGCTATTTAGAATCCAAATCTTAAATGATAACTACAAATTTTCAGCAAATAATAATGCACTTAGATATGATGTTTTAACTCCTGTAAGAGGGCTGGTTTATGACAGAGATACTAATCTTATTGTTTCTAATATACCTTCATACAATCTGATGGTAATACCAAGAGAAGTTATAGAATTAGACACTATTACTTTGTGTAATCTCATTAATATTGAAATACCTTCTTTTAGAGAAAAACTATCTAACATAAAAAAATATTCAAAATACAAAGCAAGTGTTTTCCAAAAGCAAATCGATTTTAAACAAGCAAGTAAATTGCAAGAAAAACTTTTTCAGTTTCCAGGATTTTTTTTGCAAACAGTTAATACAAGAAGATATTTTACTAAACATGGCGCACATATAGTAGGTTACCTTGGTGAGGTTAATAAGAAAAAAGTAGATGATGAAGACTATTACAATAATGGGGATTTATTTGGAGTTAAAGGAATTGAAGCAGGCTATGAAAAAGAATTAAGAGGAGAAAAAGGCATGTCCATAACATTAGTAGATGTATACAATAGACAACAAGGAAGGTTTCAGCAGGGTAAATTTGATACACTTCCAATATCTGGAAAAAACTTATATTCTACTATAGATATTGAACTACAAAAATATGGAGAGCAATTAATGAAAAATAAAAAAGGAGCAATTGTAGCAATTGAACCTAAATCAGGAGAAATACTTGCACTTATTTCAGCCCCAACATATAGTCCTGATTTACTTTCAGGAAGAGATAGGTCAAAAAATTATCAGCAGTTAATTTCAAATAAGGAAAAACCATTATTTAATAGAGCACTCTCNGGACTTTATCCGCCNGGTTCAATTTTTAAAATACTTAATGGACTTATTGCTCTAGAGGAAAAAGTTATAAGTAAAAATAAATTTTATAACTGTAACAATGGTTTTGAATATGAAAAAGGTAAACTAGTTGGATGCCATCCCCATAAGTCAATAACTAATCTAAGACAAGCAATCACAATATCTTGTAATACTTATTTTTGCAAAGCATTTTCAGATTTATTTAAAAACAGACAAACTACTGAAGAATCTTACACTTTATGGAAGAATCATTTAAGTAGCTTTGGTATTGGAGAGTGGATGAATAATGACTTTGTAAGTGGAACAAAAGGATTCCTTCCTGAACACGACTATTATAATAAATACTATGGAAGAAAAAGCTGGAACTCATCTACTATAATATCAATGGCCATTGGACAAGGAGAGCTCTTATTAACTCCTATACAAATGGCAAATATTGCGGCAATAATTGCAAATAGAGGTTTCTACTATACACCTCATATTATAAAATCAGTTGAGGGTCAAAATGAAATTGACAGCTCATACANTACAAAAAAATTTACAACTATTAATCCAAAATATTTTGAAACAGTTATTGATGGTATGGAACAAGTTATAAAAAACCCAAAAGGAACAGCACATAATATAAGTTCAGATAGTATTGCAATATGTGGTAAAACTGGAACAGCCCAAAATCCAGGCAAAGATCATTCAATATTTATTGCCTTTGCTCCAAAAGAAAACCCACAAATAGCCATTGCAGTATACGTAGAAAATGGAGGATGGGGCTCAACATGGGCAGCCCCAATAGCAGGTTTAATGATAAAAAAATACACCAATAATCCTATAAAAAAAGAACTTGAGGAATTTATTTTAGAAGGAAAAATAACTGAATAATCATGAGAAAAGCAAAAAATATATTTGCGAATATTGATATAACAACAATTATTTTATTCTTAGCATTAGTAGTATTTGGATGGGTAAATATTTATGCTTCTCAATTCAATGACGATATGCAGTTTACTCTAGATTTTTCTACTAGATACGGAAAGCAATTGTACTTTATTATTTTTTCAATTTTTTGCGGCTTTCTAACATTAATTATAGACTGGAAGTTTTATTACTCTTTATCATATATTTTATACGGCCTAATGATCATATCATTAATAGTTGTTTTAATTATTGGTGGAGTTACAGGTGGAGCAACGTCTTGGTTTGAGTTAGGGNGTCTTAAATTTCAACCATCAGAATTTGCAAAATTCACTACAGCATTAGNAGTAGCTAAGTTTTTTAATATGCAAGATTCTAAAAATAAAAAAATTAAAACAAAAATTTATTCTTATATAATAATCTTAATACCTTGTCTACTTATTATACTGCAAAATGATGTAGGAACAGCATTAGTTTTTTCTGCCTTTATTCTTGTTCTATACAGAGAGGGCTTGTCAATAAACATTCTCTTTTTAATTTTAATTACAGCAATATTATTTTTACTAAGCTTATTAATAGATCAAAAAATATTAATTTATATATTTTCAATAATTGCAGTAGTAAGTCTTCTTTTTTTTAGATTTAATAAAAAGGACTTAATTACAATAAGTATTATTTGGCTTGTGTCAGTAGTGTTTATATCAGGAGCTAATTATTTTGTTTATGATATATTAGCTCCTCACCAAAGTAAAAGGATTGATGTTTTATTAGGTAAAGAATTTGATCCATATGGTGCAGGATATAATTTAATTCAATCTAAAATAGCTATTGGCTCTGGTGGTAGTTGGGGTAAAGGATTTTTAAATGGCACTCAAACAAGATTTGACTTTGTTCCNGAACAAAGTACTGATTTTATTTTTTGTACAATTGGAGAAGAATGGGGNTTTGTTGGTAGTCTATTTTTTATATCACTTTTCATTGGTTTAATTTGTAGAATAGTATTTCTTGCCGAACGCCAAAGATCTAACTATAGTAGAATATACGGATATAGTGTAGCATGTATTTTATTTGTACACTTTGTAATAAATATTGGAATGACAATTGGACTTCTTCCTACAATAGGAATACCTCTTCCGTTTATAAGCTACGGAGGCTCATCACTATTGGGCTTTACAACTCTATTATTTATATTTCTAAATCTTGATTCTTATCGGCTAGATATACTTAGATAATTAATAAACCTCTGAGCGATTGTCGAGAACATCAGCATCAGTCTCTAAAGCTTTAAAAGATGTAGTAGTTGTATAGTTTTTAATTTTTTCTAGAAGTGAATTTCTCTCAGCTGTAAAATCTCCTTCAGATCTATAAGCGTCTTGTGAAACAACAGATACAACACTTAAGAAATTATTTAATTTAATTGGATCTGAAACAGCACCAATTTCAGTAGCATAAATTGTCCCAATCAATTCTGGAGCATAACCTAAATTATCAACACTTAAAAGAGACATTTGAGCTTTTTTATCACGTACAATATTAATATTCATTGTTTCACTTATTTCTTCAAGACTAGAATAGTCTCCAAGACGCTCTACTAATTTTTCATATTTTTTTTCTGAACGCAAACTTTGTTTTACTCTATTTTCAACTTCACTTAATGGAATATACTCTGAATTATTTTCTTTAGTAATTATAGCAACAACATAAGAATTATCAAATTCAAAAACTTCAGAAACATCTCCTTGAGAAGCTTTATTCATCCATCTAACTATTGAACGGGAATTAGGAAGACCAATAATATTTTCTTTATTAGTTACTACTTTCACATCACTTCTTTTAACTAGATTTTCTTTCATAACAATAGTATCAAAAGAACCATTATCTGAATTCACACTACTTACAAACTGAGCAGCTTGAGTATAGTAATTATTATAAGTCTCTGTACTTGCAGAAATATTACGATCAACATATGCAATTTTAAACTTTTGAATTGATCTACTCTTATTCATAACTTGAATCAAGTGAACACCATATTGAGTTTCAACAACTTTTAATTCATTTCTTAAAGAGGTAAAACAAGCTTCATTAAACTGCTCTAACATAGCACCTTCAACAAACCATCCTAACTCACCTCCCATGATTGCAGAATTTTTATCATCAGATCTTGATTGAGCTAGAGATCCAAAATCTTTACCATTTTCTACTTGTCTTTTTAAATCAAAAATTATTGACTTAGCTGAATCAATAGTAATCTCTTGACTAGGTGATATTAAAATATGTCTTGCTTCAACAGAATCGGGACGCATTTGAACATCTACAAGTTTAGAAATTCTATATGTTGAAGGATTAGATTTATAAGGACCAATAACTGTTCCTACATTATTATCAACTAATAATGAAAATGCAGAATCTTGTACAAAATCCTCTTTTTTATTAAAATTAAATACTGCACNAGCATTATCTGAGTTTCGTCTCACAAGCGTAAGATAATCATCATAATTTACAAAATCAGACTTTAAATCATTAAGAGAAGCTCTTGTTTCTAAATCATCTCCTTTTGTCGGAACAACATTAAAAACAACATAATCAATATTCTTACTTTTTTCTTGACTATAATCATTCTTATTCTNATTATAGTAATTCTTAATCTCTTTATCAGATAATTCAACTAAGGAATCTTCAATCATAGAGTATGGAAGAGAAATATAATTATATGTTGTTATTTGCGTCCCTTCGTTGTAAGAAATCTTAGATTCTTCAGAATTAATATAAACTCCTTTTTCTACTAATTTATCATATTTCTCATTTCTTATTACATTAATTAAGTAATCCTGAAATGACAACCAATTATTGACAGAGGCGCCAGTTTCATCTTGTTCAACTTGTTGAAGATAAGCGAGAACTTTAGTTCTATCAAATCGACCATTATTTGGATCTTGAAAAGCAGGTATTTTACTTACCTCAGGATGAACATTTAAACCAGAGATTCTCTCCATCCACTCATCATCTGATATTCCTATTCCGAGTTTAATATATTCCTCATCCATTATAAGCTCTCTAGTTAGTTGAGCCCAAGCTTGATTTCTAACGCTAGATATGACAGATTGATTAACTATCTGGTTAGGGTTTTGTGATTTCCAATTTTCAATCCCTTGATCAACAGTTTTTTCAAAAGTTTGAATAAGAATTTGTTCTCCTAGCAATTCACCTACATATAATGTGCTTGGCCCTGAAGATCTTGTAGACTGCATAAAATCGCCTAAAATAAAGGCAAGCATAGCAAAGCCTATTACAGTTAAAAGCAAGCCTGATCTATTTCTAATTTTCCCTAGTGTTCCCATATAGCATTTTGTTTATTAAAAGGATGCGAATATACAATTGTTATTTAACAAATAAAAACAAGTTAAAATCTTATCATTTTTACCTAACTAAAAGATGAACTTTAATTACACTTCTATCATCAACTTCTTTTATAGTTATTTTATACTCTTCTAACTCGATAATATCATTTACTTCCGGTATATTCTCTAGAAAATGTAATACTAAGCCGGCTATTGTTTCATACTCATCTGATTCTGGAAGATTTAAATTAAAATTTTTATTAATTGCAATAACATCAAATCTAGCAAAAATTAAAAATTCAGAATCATTAATTTTTTCAACCAAATTTAAATTTGTATCGTGCTCATCATCTATTTCACCAACAATTTCCTCAGTAACATCCTCTATAGTTAGCATGCCAGAAGTACCTCCAAATTCATCAACAACTAGTGCTACTCCTTGATTTCTATCTATAAAGTCAGACAACAACTGCATAGCATGCATAGTTTCTGGAACAAAAGGTATAGGCAATAAAAGAGAGCGAATATTTCTAGGTTCTCTAAACAAATCTGAGGAGTGAACATAACCAATAACACTATCAATATTATTCTTGTAAATAAGGATTTTTGATAATTTAGTTTCAATAAACTTTTCTTTGAGTTCTTCAATAGTAGAAGTAATATTTAAAGCAATAATTTCTGTTCTTGGAATCATACACTCTCTAACCTTTTTTAAAGAAAGGTCTAAAGTATTCTGAAGCATTTCAACCTCTGCTATTGATGCATCTTCTGTATTATTTGAATTTATATGTGTTAAATATTCATCAAGATCAGTTTTATTAAAAAAATGTTTGCTTTCAGTTAATACTTTACCAAAGAATAACTTAATTATTAAATTTGAAGCTTGCATAAAAAACCAGACAAAGGGTTTAAGTAATATAAAAAATACAAAAATTGGTAATGCAAATATTCTTAGAGTTTTATTTGGATAAATCTTAAATATAGATTTTGGTAAAAATTCTGCAGTTACAAGTATAATAGATGTAGAAATAATNGTCTGTACGAAAAGCAGGTAATATGCATTAAAAGCAAAATACTGCAAATATGGCGTTAATAGTTTTGCCATTATAATACCATAAATTACCAAGGATACATTATTACCTATTAGCATGGTTGTAATAAAATTAGATTCATTACGTGAAAAAAAAGAAATAACTTTTGATGACATTTTCTCACTTCCCTTATCCAACTCTAACTGAAGTTTATTTGATGATATAAATGCTATTTCAACTCCAGAAAAAAAAGCTGAAAGTATAATAGTTAAGATTGCAATTATTAAATACATATTATTTTAAAACTGTATTAACAAACATTTTACCACTAATTTTTTTAAGCGTATAATCTTTAAAATCTGGATCTGAACTAAAACCTTCAGCATATATAACTTCTTTTTCAGTTGTTATAATTACTTGTTGTTCGGTATAAACTAAATCTTTAGCTTCATCCCAAATTAAATATTCTGTTTCTAACATTCTGTTTTTATTTTTTAAAACTACAGAATTAGTCGCCTCCATAATATTATTATTTTCATCAACAACTGCATCTTTAGCAGAAAGATTAGATAAATAATTAGCATCATTATCATAAAAAATGACTTCAAACCCTTCTGAGAAAATTAATTTAGAGGTATTATCTTTATTAAATCTTTCAATCTTATTTGCATTAATTTCAAGTTGAATAATTCCATTTTCTGTATGAATTAATCTAGATTTTTCAATAAGCTCAATTGGCAATTCTAAATCTGAAAACAATTCCTTAACTAGTAACGGGTCATTCTTACATGCATTAAAAAGAATAATTATAAAAAAGACAATAGATCTCATAATTAATCACTTGTTCTAACTCGAGTAGATTTATTAATCCAACATTCTATTTGATAAACAGAGTCCTTATCTATATTATTAAAGAAACAAACTTCAGTAGATGGAAAATATTTTGAATATGTATTTATACTCTTACTTGCTCTAGACTTTACTTTATCATCTGTTAAAGCTTTACTAAACATATCTACTGCTATCCAATATACTGCTTTTTGTTCAAATTCACTTCCACAAATACTAGCTCCAGCTATATAAATATTTCCAAGATTCATGTAAGCTTCTCCCCAATTATTTTTTAATTTTAATGCACTNTACACAGCGTCTCTAGCTTCAGAATATGAGCCTGAGTTTCTATAAGCATCTGCTAGACCTAAATAATACTTAGCTTTTTTATCATTATCAACTTCTAAATCAATAGCTTCTTTACAATACTTGATAGCGTTTCTATACTCCTTTCTAGAGATACACATTCTACCCATTTTACTTGCTGAAAGCGCAGAGGGTTCTAAATCATATAACTTAGAAGAAACTTCATAAAATAAATTATCTCCAATGCAATCTTTATTATCTAGTACTTTTACAACTCTTTTTAAAAAAACTATATCCTCAGAAAAGTCAGGAAATTTTAAAGAATAAATTCCAATAAGAGCATCACAATCTGCATAAGGGGTAAATAAAGACTCTACATTTAAAGAAGTTTGAGTAAAATACTTACTTTTTTTAGTATTATTTAAAAGATTATAATCTATAATTTCAGAAAGTTTAGCATATAATTCTAATATATCCTGCTTAGAAATCTTACCATTCTTTTCCATAAAAGTTGCAGATTTAAAATACGCAGAAATTGAACCTGCTGAACTTTTATTGTCTTGAATACTAATAGATTTATTAAGCATTTGATAAGCCTCTTCGTATCTATCTTTATTATATCTTAATAAATCGGCCCCTTTAAGACCAAGCACAAAACCTTCCTTGCCAAAATACTGTATGCGCTTATCATATATCTGCATCAAAGTATCTATATAAGCCTGACGATTAGCTTTATCTTTCTTCATCTTAGCCTTTATAATTATAGGGCCATTTTTGTATATATTACCACTAGCTTTAGGGCAATTCACAAAAGTCCATCTCCAAGGCTCTAAAGCATCTGTATAATTCTTTTGCTTATAGTATTCACGATACAGTGATAAGTTTGTTATACAGCTAACACTATCACTCCCCCATTTATTTTGAGCACTTATATCAAGAGTAAGTATAACTACCAAGCATACTAAAAATAACTTTTTCATATCTTAATTATATTTCTGTTTAACAAACCATATACCTTCGAATGACATACTAAAGCCAAACCTTATATATTGTTCTTTAAGTAAATTATTTGAATTTGTACCTCTTTGACCTAAAACAATTGATAAATCGTAAGTTGATTTATTCTTTTTCATTGGAATACCAATACCAAAACTAATACTCTTATCTTCAAGTTGAATATTATTTATTTGCAAAGGTGTTGTAAACAGTGAAACGCCAATTCTATAATGACAAGTTTTATAGAATGAAGCTACAGAATTAATATCAGGAGTGTATTGTAAACCTGATGAAATTCGAGTACTATTTTCCAAAGAGTCAGTTTCACCTAAAAGCTCATAATCACTCCAATTTTGGACAGAATAATCACCTACAAAAAGCCACTGATCTTTGCTATAAGTCAATCCAAAATTGGTATACTTTGGAAGTATCATATTTCCATTTTCTACTGTATTTAGAAAGGTGTCTTTTACAAGCTCATAAACTCCAGAATATTCAAAGGTCTCGACAAGATTAGATCTTTTAGCTCTTATTTCTGTATTATTAGAAGTATTTACTGCTAATGTTAAATTAGCATTAGAGCTTTCTATTGCTTTGGAATATATAGCGCCTAATTCATAATAAATACCTTTAAGATTAATTAAGGAATTTGAGCGAGAGTTGTAAATTGTTTCATCATCAAATTCGAGTTTCTTTCTTCTATTTAAACCTCCAAAAAGATAAGATGCATTTATACCAACAGAAAAATCATCATGTATCTTCAGAGCTCCTCCTAAATAAACTTTACTTATACCTCCATCTCCAGAATATAACATATCTGCATTATACATCTGATCACGACTATTTAAATTATAACCAATACTACTAAATGGAATTAAACCAGCACTTGCACCTATCTTATCTGAAAGAGGGCAAGCAAAAATTATATGACTTAAAGATGTATTATTAACTATTTGATTTTCAGANANAGANTTAATATTTATCATATTATGTGACAGACCAGTAGAAAACAAAAATGAATTTGGTTTAAATGCAGTATATGTAGCTGGGCTGTATGGATTTATAATTTTATCGCTGTAGAATGCATAACCCCCACCACCTAATGAGTTAAATGCAGGTGAAAACTGACTAGACAAATCTCCAAGCCCAAATCTCGAATATGGTGAACTAGTACTTTCTTGAGAATATAAAATATTACTCAATAATAATAAAGCAAGTAATATATAATTTTTTAAAAATTTAATCATTAAAATCTAATATTTCATTTAATCCTTTTAACACTAAATAAGGGTGTGCAAATATGCTACTTTTTAGTTCTTTTTCAAAGAATAAATAATCACCACCAGTTAACACAACGATAAAATCATTATTTTGTTTCCTATAATCAGATATTAACTCTCGAACTTCAGATAATATCCCGCGTTGTACACCAGAAATTATTGAACTTTCGGTATTATCACCTTTGAAAAAACTTGTTTTTTGCATAGATAATAGCGGTAACTTAGAAGTATAATGATTTAATGCTTGATAACGCATATTTACNCCTAATGTAATCCTTCCTCCATGATAGGTTTTATTTTTATCTATAAAATCCATAGTCAAACATGTTCCTGAATCTAAAACCCATATATCTTTATTGGGATATAAAAAACCAGCTCCAACAACAGCGGCAATTCTATCGCTGCCAATATTAGATTTATATTTCGACTTAATGGGTAAAGAAGTATTATAATTCAATTCTATACATTTTAAAGTATCTATAATATCTTTTTCTTCTTGCGAAAGTATTCTCACGGATGAAAAAATAGAGCTTGTTATTTTATGATTATGACAAAAATTATTAATAGCATTATTCAAAATACTTAAAACTGTTATACTAGTAAGCATCTTCTTTTCACTAAAAAGAGCAAGCTTAATACTAGAGTTGCCAATATCAATAATTAATTTCAATAGATGAATTTTTATCAAAATTACGAAAAAGAGCTTGTACGATATGATTTGTTATTTTATTTCTTCATATAAAAAATTCTATTAAATTTGCACCCCCTTGTTTGATGGTACCTTAGCTCAGTTGGTAGAGCAATGGACTGAAAATCCATGTGTCCCTGGTTCGATTCCTGGAGGTACCACACAAATAAAAGCAGCCTTTTAGGCTGCTTTTATTTTTTAAACTAAATTAATTTTAAGTAACATTAGATGCAATGCATAGTTTATAATTTAAAAAAGTTAATCTTTGTAACTAATTAAAAATCTTTATGGATACAGTTTTTACTATTGAGTTTTTATCAGAAGAATGGATAAGAAATGCCTCTATAACTGGTTTTTTCATGATTCTTTATTTTTATATCGCCTCAATAACAAAAGAGGAAAACATTACTAAATTCTTAAAAATTAGTGCACTAATTGTAATAGTAATGACCCTAACTAATCATTTTTTAATGATTACAAATGGATCATGGACACTAAAAAAGGATTTACCATTACACTTATGTAGCATCTCTGCATTAGTTTGTTGTGTCATTTTCTTTGTTAAGAAAAAACAATTTTTATTTGAATTTTTATTTTATGCTGGAATAACTGGAGGACTCCTATCAATACTAACTCCTCAAATCACTCTTTACAATGAGAATTATTTTTTTTATATAATGTTCTATTTTAAGCATGCTGCAATAATATCGATACCGATAGTTTTAATGTTTAGAGTAAAAATGAATCTTAGTAAATATTCAGGGCTCAAAATTTTTGTAATTCTTAATATATTACTTGCAATAATAATGCCACTTAATGCTTTAATTGGATCAAATTACTTTTATGTTGCAACACCTCCTGAGGTGAACAATCCTCTTATCATTTTGGGTGAAGGAAGAATTTTAGGACTTCCTGATTATGTTTTTTATTGGGAAATAATACTTATCATAATTATTATTTTATTTTACTCAATCTTTAAAAAAAGAAAATAGCTTTTTAAAATGACGGATAAAAATTTCTCAAAGTACCTAACTAGAAATTAGATTTTTATTATTCTACAATAATTTTTTGTGTAAAAGTAGATTTATTATCACTTATAGTTAAAGCATATATACCCGAAACCAACTTTGAAACATCAATAAAATTAGCATGATCAGTAATATTATTATCTGAATATACTTTCTGACCAACTAAATTATTAATAACAATATTATATGATGTATTATGTAAATTTTCTATTGTTAACTGTTCATTAGTAGGATTAGGGAAAATATTAAAATCTAATTTATAAGCCTCTTCTTCAACTGAACTAATAGTTCCAAAATTCATTCTTATTAATAATGCTTTGGATACTGTATACCAATCTCCATTACCACAATTATCTTGAAGATACTTTGATGTATTAGGATTTGTAGTGCTACTTATTAAAGAGGTGTCAAGAGGATGTTGTCTCCCATGAACGGCAGCCATATATGATGTTCCTGAAAATAATGGATATGGAACTAATAATGGAATTGTCACCCAAGAGTCAATATCAGAAGCAGTGATAGTATACGAGTCTGATTCTTCTAACCATATTTGACCATTTGTTTCATAAAGCTCAACATTAAGCTCTGCTCCCACAACAGATTTATCATTTACATGAAAAGATATTGAGGTTATTATAGTATTTTCATAAATATCAAAAGCATTTGCAAGTACTTGCCCGCCACAGGATCTACCAAGAAAATAACCACCTCCAGCATTTGAACCATCAGAATTCCAGTCATAATCAACACCATATACAGAATCAGTTATTATAGTTCCTTTTACAAGAGTATCTGTAGAAATAAATGAATCTGATGTTGCCCAGAAACTTATATCATGATACCCATAATTAGTAGGAGAGAAATTATTATCTGTAGCTAGAGTATCATATCCATTAACATCAGATGTGATAAAAGGAGAAGAGGAGGTGAAAAATATATTACCAGAATCATCAGAAACTAATGTATTTAGGCTTGTATTTAATTGAGAATTAGCTCCATTGTTTTTAATAACAGCTTCCATTCTATATGGGTTTTGATTTGCTTGACTCATTGGGTTAAATGTATAATCAACACCAATATCACCAGTTAGCTGATAACCTAACCACCAACCTCCGTATGTATGGTCGGAGATCTCTAATCTATTTGGGCTTGTTTCTACTATTTTAATATCGTCTATCATCCAATAATAACATCTAGCAACCCAGCCAAATCTAATATATACAGTTGATTGATTTCCAGCAACTGAAGATATATTTATACTTGTATATTCAGGATTTGAGATTGTGTGTTATTAGATAATCCATTATTTACTAAATAAGGAATCCAATTAATAGAGTCAGAACTCACATATACTGTTGGAGGTGTGAAATTATTATTTCCTAAATTATTATATCTATACAAATGTTCAAATTCCAAACTAACTGCAGGATTAGATGATAGATCAATAGCATTTGTAGTTACAATTGATTCAATATATTGATATGTTGATCCAGATGGCTGACCATTAGCGTAATGATTAGCAGAATCTATATCACATATTAAAAACCCATCAGATGCTGTAGATGATGTAAGTTCATTTGAACCAGATGTTCCTTGATTACCATTATAATATCCGTAAGTCCCATCAAGTGTCCATTGCCAATTACATGTTGCAAAACCACCTCCCATATTAGTAGAGTTTCGTGACCAGTTAGAGGGAAAACCTGACGAAAAATCTTCAGACCATATAGGTGGTAAAAAGGAGTTATTAGAAGAGTTTTTTGTATTTATTGAGTTGTATTCTGTATTATCACAATTATTACTTGTACTACTAACTGTCTCTTGCTGAGAATAAGCAGAGAAAGAAAAAATGATAGAGAAAATAAATAAGCAGATATTTTTCATAAAAGGGTTTTAGATTTAGTAACAAATATAATAAAAAAGCCCTATCGTAAAATAGGGCTTTTATTAAGACTAAAAATTATAGATAAACTACTCTACTATAACTGGCTTTACTAATACTTGATTATCATATTGAACTTTAACCATATAAATACCTTTATCAAACTTACTTAAATCAATGACTTGAGAATTAATTCCTACTGTTATTAAAGTAAACTTCTTGTCCTAAAACATTACTTACTGAAATAGAAGAAGCATGTAATTCTGTACTAACAGTAAATATTCCATTTGATGGATTTGGGAAAATATTAAAATCAAAACCTTTATTTTCATCTATTTTATTAATTGTTCCAAAATTCATTCTAATAGCCATTTTAGAGGTTGTAGTATACCAAGTACCAAAAGGGTTAGCGCCAATATCACATCCATTGTCTTGAATGTATCCTGAAGAAGCAGGATTTGAAACAGCTGTAATAGTAAAAGTATCTGTTGGGTGAGGTCTTCCATGAATAGCAGCCATATATCCAGTACCCTTATTTACAAATGTAGGGTTTAGCAAGGGGATAGTTACCCACGATCCTAAATCTGAATTAGTTAACTGATATGGATCAGATTCAGCTAAAAATATAGCGTTTGTACCAAAACCTTCAAATAACTCAACTGTCATCTCAGCCCCAATTTGGGAGCCTGTTCCTACATGAAAAGAAATTGATGTTACTTGAGCATCATTATAAATATCATATGCAGTTGCACCAACTTGTCCTCCACAAGATCTACCAATAGGCCAATAACTTGTACCAAGGCCAGTTCCATCTGAATTCCAGTCATAATCAATACCATAAATTGAATCCGTTACTATAGTAGTCATAGTAGCTGTATCAGTTGTAGGGAAAGAGTCTGAAGTTGCCCATAAACTAATGTTATGAATCCCCATCACTGAAGGAATAAATGAATTTGAAGTAGCTAGAGTATCTGATTCTGANGAATTTAAAGTAATAGGATTAGACATATCAGTAAATAAAACTGTACCCATATCATCAGCAATTTCAGAATTTAATTTTACATTATACTGTGAATTTGCTCCTGTATTTTTAATAACAGCCTCCATTCTATAAGGATTACCCATTGCTTGTAACATTGGATTAAAAGTATAATTACAACCTAAATCTCCAGTTGTTTGATAACCTAACCACCAACCACCAAATATCTCATCTTCACAAGTTAATAAATTAGCTGGTGTTTCTATTAATTGTATATCGTCAATCATCCAGAAATAATAACCCTTATAGCCTCCATATAAAACTGAACCATCATATATAAATTGAATTCTAACATCGGGTTGTCCAGCTATACTAGCTGGTAAATTAAGCATAACTTGAGCATCTTGATCAGTAGCTGAATTAACATCAATTCCAGGGTGAACATCCATTGTTTCAATAAAATTAAGTCCACCATCAATACTAAAAGCAACTCTTGCAACACCAGCAAATTGTCTATAGTAACTATTAATNATAAGTGAGGCTGCAGGNTATAATGAACAATCAATCGNCCCTGTTGTAAGTAGACCAGTATGNCCATTTGGGGCATTAGATCCATTTGATGGATACATACCTGTTCCATTACCACTTTGAGCTTGAATNCCTCCNTTATCATAGTAGTCAGAATCAAAAATCATAAAACCATTTCCTGCTGAAAGAGACTGAATAGGAGATCCGTTGCCAGACCAAGCNCCTTCACTTCCAACAGTTTGATTTGGTGAAGTTGAAGGACCTCTNTATGCCCATGGTGCTGCTGGAGAGTTTGTCCAAGTAGTTGGNACACCACTTGCAAAATCTTCTGACCAGAATGGTGCAACAGATTTAGGTATTTTTACATTTGAAACATACTCTTTAGTATTCTTTGAAGTTAAAATATGTTCTGGGTTAATTTGACCAAAAGAGACTTGGCATATTAATACAGCACAAATAATTGTGTAAATTTTTCTCATAGTATTTTATTTTTTTGAAAGGTAAAAGTACAAAATCTAATTAATATTAAATTATCTAAAAAATGATATTAAAATATTCAAATTAGAGAATTTATTAACACAAAAAAAGGCACAGTTAACACTGTGCCTTTTAAATAAAAAATATCGTTTTTTATTCTATAATTAATTTCTGAGTATAAGAATTATTTTCATTATCAAATTCAACAGTATATACACCAGATTTAAGATTTGAAAGATCAATTGTTCTATTTGACATATTATCTACTTTTCCGTTAA
>JGI24539J26755_10000272_pt1 | contig 23878 bp, 28 predicted proteins | sample NorSeaMetagenome_2_FD_26755 | JGI IMG/M metagenome (IMG submission 26755) | reverse complement strand
AAGAGATACAATCTGTTCAAGACCCTCTATAACCCCTAAAAGCCTCTCTTCATTGAGCATTAGGCGATCTAATAGTGCATCATCAATATTATTATTTTTTGCGATAAGTAAATCATTATTATTGGCATCAAGGATAGCACCTTGGTTCTTTTTAATTTCGCTAGCGATATTAACTAAAGCATTATTCTTGGCACCAGTGCTTGCAACACGTAACGAGTTAGAAGCTTTTTTTGCCTTTTGTCCAATGCTTGCTATTAGTTGACTTATTGAGTCCATTGATTTTTACCTGATAAAGTAATTACGACACTTCGTAATTCATCATAAACATTAAGATTATCCATGCCTTTTACAGAGCGGTCAATACGTCCAAGGGTTAAAAGTAATTTTTGAAGTTTTTGGTAACTATGCATTTTTAAAGCATTTGAGACTAATGGCTTTCTTTTTTGCCAAACTCTATGATTATTAAAGATTGCATCAATTTTTTGATTTTGTTTGAGTTCGATTGACATTGTAGCTAATGACTTTATTTCGCGGTAGAGTGATGAAATGATTATTACTGGTGGTGAGGCATCATCCTCAAGAAAGTTAAAAATTTTATTAACTTTAATAGAATCACCCTTAAGAGCAGCATCAATTAGGCCAAAGACTGAGTATTGTGACTGCTGATCAATTTGATTTAGATATTGATCGGCAGCAATATTACCATCTGGATAAGCAATTTGAAGTTTTTGAATTTCTTGCATTGCTGCTAAAAGATTTCCTTCGGTAGCATATGCTATTGCATTTGCAACATCATTATTCTGATTTAAGCCTAGCTGTCTCATTTGATTAAGAAGCCAGCCTACAAGTTGATCACTTTGAACTTCCCAGTGCTGAATGGTAACCCCATTTTTGTCTAATGCCTTAAACCATTTACTTTTTTGCTGAGCTATATCTAGTTTGCCTGTAGAAATTATTAGCAAAATATCATCTGGCAGAATTTCAGTTAGCTCAGCGAGAGCTTTAGATCCTTTAATACCAATTTTCCCAGTTGTGAGTCGGCACTCAATGATTCGTTTTTCAGCAAAAAGTGATGGACTTGCAATTAGGCTAAAGATTGCATCCCAAGAAAAATTACCATCAATATCAAATCGAGTGCGTTCACTAAAGCCTTGTTCTTTTGCAAAATCTTTAATTAATGTTAAGGATTGTTCAACTAATAGTATTTCTGCTCCAAACACAAAATAAATTGGCTTAATACCGCTTGCAAGGTTATTTGAGAGTTGTTCAGGTTTTATGTTCATGGTTTTATATAGCTGTATGTTGAGTAAAAATGATACAAAACAAGATTTAACCCAGTCCTAGTCATTATGTCATAATTATAAAAATAATTTCATTAAACCTTGAAAAATGCTATCAAACACTATATATAAGAAATCTATAGGGTATATTTACCTTTCTAATTTAGGATAAATTTAAAAGTATGTATAAGAATATATTATTGTGGTTAGTCTTAGGAAGCGTTCTAGCTTCTCTTTTTGGGCAGTTCAATGGAACTAGTGAAACTAATGAGGTAAGTTACTCAAAATTTATTCAAAACGTTAAACAGGGTAATGTTTCTAGCGTTAAGATTGCTGGTAGTAATATTACTGGTGTTACTGCATTAGGCGAGAAATTTGAGACTTATAGTCCGGGTGATCTAGGTTTAATGGGAGACCTTCTTAATAATGGAGTTTCTGTCCAAGCAACCCCACCTGCTAAAGAGAGTTTTGTGAAGCAATTAATAATTTCCTTGCTCCAATACTGCTCTTAATTGGTGTTATTTTGTACACCATGAAGGGTGCTGGTGGTGCTATGGGCGGAAAGAATCCAATGTCATTTGGAAAATCAAAAGCCAGATTAATCTCTAAAGATGAATCTCATGTTACATTTGAAGATGTTGCTGGTGTCGACGAGGCAAAAGAAGAGGTTGGTGAGCTTGTAGACTTCCTTTCAGATCCTTCTAAATTTACTAAGGTTGGTGGAAAAATTCCAAAAGGTGTTCTTATGGTTGGACCTCCTGGAACTGGAAAAACTTTATTAGCTAAAGCAGTTGCTGGAGAAGCGGATGTTCCGTTCTTTTTCATCTCTGGATCAGACTTCGTTGAAATGTTTGTTGGAGTAGGTGCTTCGAGAGTTCGTGATATGTTTGAACAGGCCAAGAAACATGCGCCTTGTATTATTTTTATTGATGAGATTGATGCCGTTGGTCGCCAGCGTGGAGCTGGAATGGGTGGTGGGCATGATGAGCGTGAACAAACACTAAACCAAATGCTAGTTGAAATGGANGGATTTGAAGGTTCAGAAGGGATTATNGTTGTTGCAGCGACTAATCGACCTGATGTTCTAGACCCGGCTTTACTNAGGCCAGGAAGATTTGATAGAACGGTTACTGTTGGNTTNCCTGATATTAATGGTCGTGATGCTATNTTAAAAGTACATATGAGAAAACTTCCAATTGCTAAAAATGTTAAATCTATGGATATTGCAAGAGGAACCCCTGGTTTTTCTGGCGCAGACTTAGCTAATCTGGCTAATGAGGCAGCTTTAATTGCTGCACGCTTTAGTAAAGAGCTAGTTGGAATGCGTGAATTTGAAAAAGCAAAAGACAAGATTATGATGGGTGCAGAGCGCAAAGGCATGGTGATGGATGCCTCAGAAAAAGAAATGACTGCATACCATGAGGCTGGTCATGCAATAGTTGGAAGATTAATGCCAGAACATGACCCAGTATACAAAGTCAGTATTATTCCTAGAGGAAGAGCCTTAGGTGTAACTATGTTTCTACCTGAAAAAGATAGTTATAGTATTTCTAAGCGCAAGCTTAATTCTCAAGTAGCCTCACTTTTTGGTGGTCGCATTGCTGAGGAAGTTGTTTACGGAGAAGATGCTGTAACAACTGGAGCCAGTAACGATATTGAGCGAGCGACTGAAATTGCTCATAAGATGGTTAAGCTTTGGGGCATGTCAACAGTTATGGGTCCTATGGCTTATGGTGAAGATGAAGGTGAGGTTTTTTTAGGTCGTCAAGTTACAAAACATAAGCATATTTCTGATGAGACCTTTACTAAGGTTGATAGTGAGATTCGCAAGATTATTGATACAAATTACTCATTAGCCTATAAGATCATTGAAGAAAATAGAGATATATTAGATGCAATGGCTGCTGCACTTGTTGAGTATGAAACTATTGATACTAATCAAATAGATGATTTGATGGCAAGAGTCCCTATTAGAGAAGCGGCTGATATTGTAGACTCTGATCAAGTTTCCTCTGATCTTGGAACTGGGCGAGGAGATGCTACAAGTTCTAAACCATCTGCAGATGAAAAACAAGACCCTGAGGGAAGTACTGGCGAGTTCGCTTAGCTTTTAGAAGGGTGATGGTCAATAAACCAATCATCATGGGTGTGCTGAATGTTACACCCGACTCTTTCTCTGATGGTGGTTTGTTTATTGAGTCCTCTAGTGCAATTGCACAGGCAAAAATAATGGTCGAAGAAGGTGCTGGTATTATTGATATTGGTGGTGAATCAACCCGCCCAGGTGCTCCCGAAGTAAGTGTTGAAAATGAATTGAAGCGGGTGATGCCAGTTATTGAAGCCTTAAGTGGTAATATTAATGTACCAATCTCTATTGATACATCAAAGCCAGAAGTTATGCAGAAAGCCTTTGAAGCAGGTGCTAGTATCATTAATGATGTTAATGCACTTCGTGCTGAAGGGGCTGTTGAAATGGCTGTTTCATTACGTGCAGATGTTTGCTTAATGCATATGCAAGGAACGCCAAGAACCATGCAAAATAATCCCTCATATGAAAACGTTGTAAGTGACATCAAAGTTTTTTTTCAAGAGAGGATTGATGAATGTCAGCGAGCTGGAATGGAGCTTAGGGCAATTACTCTTGATCCTGGATTTGGTTTTGGAAAGAATTTAGGTCATAATATAGCTTTGTTAAAAAATCTGTCCGAATTTCATGAGTTTGGCGTTTCAATTTTAGCTGGGTTGTCTAGAAAATCAATGATTGGTTCCTTGTTAGGCAATAAAGATGTTGATTCAAGGATGATAGGAAGTGTTACAGCAGCTCTTATTGCTGTTGAAAATGGAGCTGATATCATAAGGGTTCATGATGTTGCAGAGACAAAAGATGCACTTACAGTATGGCAACAAATTAAGAACTTTAGGGAGTAGTTGTTTTGAGTAATTTTTTTGGAACTGATGGTATTAGAGGAGAGGTTGGTAAAGCGCCAATTACAGCTGACTTTATATTAAAGGTTGGTTGGGCGGTTGGATCAGTCTTGAGAGAAAGTGGGAGTGCTAGTGTTATCATAGGAAAAGATACTCGAGTATCTGGGTACTTATTTGAGTCTGCCCTTGAGGCAGGCTTTTTATCAGCAGGTGTTAATGTAGGAATGTTAGGTCCAATGCCTTCTCCAGCAATTGCCTATTTGACTCAAGCTTTTGGAGCGGATGCCGGAGTTGTAATAAGTGCTTCGCATAATCAGTTCCAAGATAATGGTGTTAAGTTTTTCTCGAGTAAGGGCGTAAAGTTTGGAGATGATGTTCAAAAAGCAATAGAAGATAAGCTATCTACCCCAATGGTAAGTGTAGATTCTGCCTCTATTGGAAAAGCAAAGAGATATGGACAGGCGTTAGGAAGATATATAGAGTTCTGTAAATCAACATTTGATAAAAATTGTGACCTCTCAAATCTTAAAATTATTATTGATTGCGCAAATGGTGCGACTTATCATATTGCAGAGGATGTATTCTCAGAGCTTGGTGCATCAGTCTTGATGATTAATAATAACCCAGATGGCTACAATATCAATCGTGATTGTGGAGCAACTGATACAAGACACCTTCAGCAAGAAGTAAAGGATCAAAATGCTGATATTGGTATTGCATTTGACGGCGATGGTGACAGATTAATAATGGTTGATCATAAGGGTGAGGAGGTTGATGGTGATGAGCTGGTTGCTATAATTGCCGCTTCATGGAAGAAAGCTGGGTATCTAAAGTCGAATACAGTTGTGGGCACCAAAATGACTAATCTAGGAATTCGTAAAGCACTTGCAGAGCAAGATATAAAGTTCATTGAGGCTAATGTTGGTGATAGATATGTAATGGAAAAATTGATTCAAAATGAAGCTGTTCTTGGAGGTGAAGGTTCAGGACATATTATTTGCCTAAATAAATCAACTTCTGGAGATGCTATTATTGCAGCACTTCAAGTATTAGAGGTGTTAGCTAAGTCAGGAAAATCTCTAAATACTTTAAAAAATAATATGAGTAAGTTTCCGCAAATACTTATTAATATTAAAACAAATACTCAACAAGATCCGATTGATAATAAAGTAATAAATGAGGCTATAAAAAGCGTTGAAAAAAAGCTATCGAATTCTGGTCGAGTTCTGATTAGAAAATCGGGCACTGAGCCACTTATCAGAGTAATGGTTGAAAGCGATAATCTTGATTTAGCTAGAGAAAGTGCAAATTATTTAGCTGAAATAATTAAAACTAAATAATTTTTTTTTGGACTAGTTAATAACTTCATGAGAATGGCATGACTTTTACGTCTCTAGAATTAGTATTAATTGCTTTTATTTTTACTTGGATTGGATTTGTTCGAACTGGTCTTGGCTTTGGTGGGGCTGTTTTAGGGCTTCCAATTTTAATGCTTATTGGTGGCTCCCCAATTGATTGGCTTCCAATAATTGGAATCCACTTACTGTTTTTTTCTGGCATTACTCTTTCGAACTCATTAAAGGAAGTGGACTGGGTATATTTGAAAAAATCGCTGCCCTGGATATTGCCTGCAAAAATAATTGGTGTGATAGGTCTTATTAGTCTTTCACCAAATATTATGACTGTCATTGTTTATTTAATAACAAGTTTATATGCCTTAACTTGGATAAATAATAGACAATTTATTTCAAAAAAGAGCTGGGCAAATAACATACTTTTATTTTTTGGTGGTTATTTATCTGGCACCTCTTTAATGGGCGGTGTTCTATTAGTTGCTGTCTATATGAGCTATGTGGATATAAAAAGACTAAGAAATACCTTGTTTGTTTTATGGTTTTTCTTGGTTTCAATCAAGATGGCAGCTTTCTTAGCAGTTGGTGTATTTGTAGATTGGCAATTCTCTTTAATGCTTATCCCAGTAGCTGCTTTAGGGCATTTCATTGGCCTCAGACTTCATGATAGGATGATTCAAAATGATACAAAATTCAAACGTTGGATGGGGGGCGTTCTTATATTAGTCTGTATAGTTGGCTTACTTAAAGTTTTTTTTAATTAGTTTTTAAAGATTACTAGTATAATTTTGTCAAATTTGTTAATTGATAATATTATGCAATTTAGTTATCAAGGAAGGTTTGTATGTCGACATTAATGACTGAGCGAGTTACCCATGTTCATCATTGGAATGATACGTTATTTAGCTTTCGCACCACACGTGATCCAGGCTATCGTTTTAAAAATGGCCACTTCACTATGATTGGACTCCCTTCAGATGGAAAGCCACTTATGCGTGCCTATAGTATCACCAGTGCAAACCATGAAAATGAACTAGAGTTCTTCAGTATTAAGGTGCCTGACGGTGCTCTCACCTCTAAACTACAAAACCTTGCAGTAGGTGATGAAGTGCTTGTTGGTAAGCGCTCAACGGGAACCCTAATCCCTGATAATATGCTTCCTGGACGCTATCTATACCTACTTTGTACTGGGACTGGTTTAGCACCATTTATGAGTATTATTAAAGATCCTGAAATTTATGATCAATTCGACAGAGTTATTTTGGCTCATGGTGTGCGCCAAATTTCTGAATTGGCTTATGCCGATTACATCGAGAATGTTTTACCAAATGATGAATATATGGGTGAAATAGTTCGCGAAAAGTTAGTTTACTATCCAACAGTAACTCGTGAACCTTTTAAAAATAATGGAAGACTGACAACGCTTATGAGTTCTGGTAAATTATTTTTAGATTTAGATCAGCCCTATCCAAATTTAGAAGACGATCGTTTCATGATTTGTGGAAGCCCAAGTATGCTTAAGGAGCTTGTTGATATGCTTGAAGCAAGAAGTTTTATTGAGGCTCGAAATGTAAAGCCTGGACACTTCGTTATTGAGAGAGCTTTCGTCGAATCCTAGTTTGTAGGTTTTTTTGATTCAAAATATTCCTTAAGTAGCTATCTCTTTATAGGCATAAAGACTATAAACTTTATTTAGTTTAAAATTAATAAGAATATGAATGAGTCTTTTTTAATTCTTACCGGTTTAGGCTATGCAGCAAAGTCCAATGGTGGGCCATTAGTTGATCAAATAGATGCTGTATTGCCTCAAACTCAGTGCGCTCAGTGTGATTATCCAGGTTGTAGGCCATATGCTGAAGCAATAGCAAGTGGGGATGCTAAAGTAAATCAATGTCCTCCAGGAGGTCAAGAGGGTGCAGATGCCTTAGCAGAGCTTATGGGTTTTAAATCTATACTTTTAGATGAAACTCATGGTGAAACCAAACCAAAAAGAATTGCCTTAGTTGATGAAAACGCATGTATTGGCTGTACTTTGTGTATTAAAGCATGCCCAGTAGATGCATTTGTAGGTTCATCAAAGGTAATGACTCAGGTAATTGCTAAAGAATGTACAGGCTGTGATTTATGCCTCCCAGTTTGCCCAGTTGATTGCATTGAGATGATCGAACTTCAACCAACTAGTAAAACTCCTTTTATAAATTATCTTCAATACTATGAGTCGTTAAATAAAAAGCAAATACAAGAACAAGAGCAAAGAGAAAATGCAAGGAATAGATTTAAGTTTCGTGAAATGCGTTTAGAANGAAATAAGCGTGAAAGGGCTAATTTACTNGAGGCTAAGATGGTTGCATTAAAAAAGAAAATGGCAAAAGACAAAAATCANAAGGAGAAGATTGATGCAGCAATGTCAAGGATCAAGACTTCCAAGGTAGGAAATGAAGTTAAGTGATTTTGATTTTGACTTACCGAAGTCCTTAATTGCTCAATACCCTAGTAAAAGAAGAACGGANTCACGTTTATTGGTCACNAAGCAGGGNTTTACNAACTCGACTTTTTCTAAATTAGGCGATTTTCTAANGCCAAATGATCTACTAGTTCTTAATGATACAAAGGTNATACCAGCNCGTTTATTTGGCCACAAAGAATCTGGAGGTAAGGTTGAGCTCTTAATAGAGCGTTTANTTAATGAGCATGAAGCACTAGTCATGATAAAGGCAAGCAGGGCTCCAAAAATTGGCAGCTCTATAATTCTTGAAAATAATATTCAATTAAGAATATGTGATAAAAATGATGGTATTTATAAAGTTGATTTTGTCTCAGACGCTATACTCAATGTGCTTGATGAAGTTGGACATATACCTTTACCACCATACATTAATCGAGAAGATATAAAAGAAGATTCGAAGCGCTATCAGACGGTCTATGCAAAAAAAAATGGTGCAGTTGCTGCCCCTACAGCTGGCCTTCATTTCGATGAGTTATTGTTATCAAAGTTAAAGAAAAAAGGCATTGATCATGCCTTTGTAACCCTTCATGTTGGGGCAGGAACTTTTCAACCTGTAAAGGTTGAAAACATTGAGAGCCATAAGATGCATAGTGAGTACTATGAGATTTCACAAAAAACTGTTGACCAAATAGCAAAAACAAGATCTAAAGGAGGAAGAGTAATCGCGGTTGGCACAACTGCATTACGAACACTTGAGTCAGCAGCCCTCAAGGGTAATCTTTCATCCCAAAAAGGTGAAACTGACATCTTTATCTATCCAGGATTTGAATTTCAATTAGTTGATGTATTAATTACAAACTTTCATCTACCAAAATCTTCATTATTAATGCTTGTAAGTGCCTTTATTGGGTTTGAAAAAATGATAGAAACATATCATTATGCTATTAAAGAAAGGTATCGTTTTTTTAGTTATGGTGATGCAATGCTAATAGAAAAAAATTAATGTGATTTAACTGACAGGCTTTTTGAAAGGAGGAAAATTAATAAAGCTAGTATTGGTAGAATAAAAAAGCTAGTCTTAATTGAGGTTATTTCAGCAATAAACCCAACAAATAATGGACCAATTAACATCCCACCATATCCCAATGTTGCAATGCTTGCTATAGCAGTTCCTTGTGACATATTTTTATCATTCCCTGCACGAGAAAAAGCTAAGGGAATTATTACTGCAATTCCCAATCCAATAAGACTAAAGCCAATAAGTAAAGGCAGAAGAGATTCAAATGTTAATAATATTATTGAACCTATTAGAGCAACTAAACCTGAATATCGCGCAGTCTTGGATGGTCCAAACTTAAAGGAAATACGATCACCCATTAGCCTCATGGCAAACATGCAAATCGAAAAAAAGGTGTAACCTAATGCGGCACTCCCCTCACCAATACTTAAAACACTTATAAGGAAAATTGCACTCCAGTCTGCGACAGCTCCCTCTCCAAGTGAAGCAAAAAAAGTTATAAATGCAACTGTAAGTAGAGACCCCTGAGGTATTGAGATGAAGGGTGCTTTTTTATCTTTTTCTTTAGTTTCAGATTTAAAAGGCACACTATAGATGCTCAGTGTTATGAGAAAAATTAATATTGAAACGATTGTAAAATGGCCTTGAACCCCTATTTGATTGAAAGCAAGTAATGCCCCTAAACCGGCTCCAATTCCTGCTCCAAGACTCCACATTGCATGAAATGATGACATTAATGGCCTTTCATTTTTACGTTCAACTTCAGCAGCCCAGGCATTCATTGCAACATCAACACCACCATGGATTCCTCCAAAATAAATTACCGCAATTGTAAGAGCTAAAAATGAATTTGCATAAGCAATGAAGATAATGGAGATTGGTATCAGAAGAATAGTTGCCCGTTTAGAAACATAAGCGGCACCATATCGATCTGCAGCCTTCCCAAAAATTGAAAATGCAATGACAGCAGATGCTCCTGCTAAAAAAATTAAAAATCCTAATAAAGCAGGAGAGAGATCATGAATGTTTGCTATTGCAGGTATTCGTGATGCCCATGTTCCAAATAGTGCTCCATTTACAGCAAAAATTATTGAAACAGCATATCTAGGAGTTCTTATTTTTCTCACTGTAGCAGTTTAGTTTCATGCAGCATTATTATAAAATTTCAAGTAAAGTTTGACCCATCATTGCTGGGGTAGGAGAAACACTTACACCAGCATTCTCCATAGCCCTAATTTTACTTTTAGCGTCTCCACTGCCTCCACTTATTACAGCTCCAGCATGTCCCATTCTTTTTCCTTTAGGTGCAGTAAGGCCTGCAATGTATGAAATCACAGGTTTAGTCACATTAGATGAAATATATTCAGCAGCTTCCTCTTCTGCACTTCCACCTATCTCTCCAACCATTACGATAGAGTGAGTGTCTTTATCATTTTCAAATAATTCAAGACAGTCTACAAAATTCATTCCTTGAATTGGATCACCACCAATTCCTATACATGTGCTTTGACCAAGACCAACAAGTGAAGTTTGATGAACTGCTTCATAAGTTAAAGTGCCAGATCGTGAGACAATTCCTACTGTTCCAGTCTTATGAATATTACCAGGCATAATGCCAAGCTTGCATTCTTCAGGAGTAATGACACCAGGACAATTAGGACCTATTAGTATAGATTTACTGCCTTTTAAGATGGCCTTAATTTTGATCATATCTTGAACTGGGATACCCTCAGTGATGCATGCAATTACTGGCATTTCAGCTTCAATTGCTTCAATGATTGAAGCTAAGGCGAACTTAGGTGGAACATAAATCATTGAGGCATTTGCACCAGTATCTTGCATAGCCTCGTTAACGGTATTAAAAACTTTTTTATTTAGATGAGTTTGGCCACCTTTACCGGGTGTGACTCCTCCAACAAAATTTGTTCCATAAGCAATTGATTGTTCAGAATGAAATGTTCCTTGTTTTCCAGTAAAACCTTGACAAATAACCTTTGTTTGATTGTTTATAAGAACGCTCACTTTGCCATCTCCACAATTTTTTTAGCAGCTTTTGTAAGATCTGCCTCAGTCATAATATTAATATTACTTTTGTTTAAAATTTCAAGTCCCTCTTGGGCATTTGTTCCTTCAAGCCTTACTACAATTGGTAGAGTCAGACCCACTTTTTCTATTGCTTGTAAAATGCCATTAGCAATAAGATCACAGCGGACTATGCCTCCAAAAATATTGACAAGAATTGCTTTAACATTTTTTCCACTTTGAATTATCTCAAAAGCTTTTGCGACTCTTTCAGAAGTTGTACCACCCCCTACATCTAAAAAATTAGCTGGTGAACCACCATGATATTCAATAAGGTCCATTGTCGCCATAGCAAGTCCTGCGCCATTAACCATGCAGCCAACTGAACCATCCAAGGAGATATAATTTAATTGATGTTCACTAGCACTCCTTTCTTTTTTATCTTCTTGTTCAATATCTCTTAGGCTAGAAATCTCTTCATTTCTGTAGAGCGCATTATCATCAAAATCTATTTTTCCATCCAGAGCCATGATGTTATTGTTACTAGTAATAATTAGAGGATTAATTTCAATCAGGTTAGCATCGTTATCTGTGAAGATGTTATAGAGCCCAATCATAGTTGATGTAAATTGATCATATAATGACAGACTTAATCCAATTTTAGCTGCCACTTCATGACACTCTTTAATTTCTAACTTGCCCAAGGGGTTAATAGCTTGTTTAATGATTTTTTCTGGAGAATTGGTTGCAACCTCTTCAATATCCATGCCACCCTCTGTAGATGCAAGAATAGTTATGCTTTCTGTGGCACGATCTACTAGTAGCCCTAAGTAAAGTTCTTTAGAAATTTCTTGCCCTGCTTCAACAATAATTTTATTAATAGGCTGACCAGTTGAATCAGTTTGAGGAGTTATTAAATAACTTCCTAGTAATTTTTTACTGGCACTAATAGCATCATCAATATTGTGACATACTATTACCCCACCCCCTTTTCCTCTTCCTCCAGCATGAACTTGGGCTTTAACAACCCAAACAGAACCTCCAAGTTCTTCACAGGCACTTTTAGTTTCATTGCTGTTTGAAATAACTTTGAAATTTGGGACGTTAATACCATAATTTTTAAATAGTGCTTTTGCTTGGTATTCATGTATGTTCATATAATGCTGAAAAATAAAGGTTAAAATATCTGGGGAAGCATTTTATCATTCTTAGTTTGACGACTTTATTAGTTTTATTTAGATATTAAATATATGATGAAAACAATAAACCAAATCAAAGAATTTTTTAGGATTTAATAATATGAATTACAACACGAGTCAATTTAAGAACGGTCTAAAACTCATGCTTGATGGAAACCCATGTTCAATTGTGAATAACGAAATTGTGAAGCCAGGAAAAGGCCAGGCATTTAATCGCGTTAAGTTTAAAGATTTGATTACTGGGAAAAGCCTAGAAAAAACCTTTAAATCAGGAGAGTCGCTTGAGGGCGCAGATGTAATGGAGCTAGAAATGCAGTACTTATATAGTGACGGTGAAAAATGGCACTTTATGGAGCCAGACTCATTTGAACAATTTGACTTAAGTAAGGAGTCAATGGGAAGTGCAATAAACTATTTAGTTGAGCAGGATAATTGTATTGTTACCTTATGGAATAATAATCCAATTTCAGTAATCCCTCCAATTCAAGTAACTCTGGAGGTTGTTGATACAGATCCCGGGCTAAAAGGAGATACTGCTGGAACAGGAGGTAAGCCAGCAACTCTCAATACTGGGGTAGTTGTTCAGGTACCTTTATTTGTAAGCATTGGTGATAAGGTTAAGGTGGATACTCGAACTAATGAATACTCAGGAAGGGCATAATTTCATTTTTCTATGTCTGATATTAAGACTAGCCTTCTAAAATATCAAAATTTTATTTGTCTTATAAGAGATTTCTTTTATAAAAGAAAAGTAGTTGAGGTTACAACCCCTTCATTATTATTAACACCAACGAGTGATGTCTATATAGATAGTATCAGTATGGAAATTAATGAAGATATTCATCAAAATAGTAAACGCTACTTGCACACCTCACCAGAAATAGAAATGAAAAGGCTCATTCTAAAAGGAAGTGGCGACATATTTCAAATCTCTAAAGTATTTAGAGATAATGAACATGGTAGATTTAACTCAAATGAATTTACAATGCTCGAGTACTATCGAATTGGTTTTGGGATGCACCAATTAATTGATGAAATTGAAGATTTCTTAGTTGAGCTTGGCCATTCAAAAGATATTGTAAGGCTTTCATATAATGATGTATTTAATAAATATAGTGAAATAGATATATTGAATACAGATTTTGATGGACTAAGGTTAATAGCAAAATCACATGGTTTAAATCCAGATTATCAATGGATTGAAGATCTTCAAACACTTCTTTTTGTTCATTTAATTGAACCTAAAATAGCAAAAATCCCTATTTGTATTATTTATGATTATCCAAAAGAGCAGGCGGCACTTGCCCAAATTAATGGACCTATTGCACATCGTTTCGAAATATATATTAAAGGTATAGAGATAGCTAATGGCTATCAAGAGTTAAAAAGTAGTGAGAGTTATCGATTAAGATTTAATGATGAGTTAAATAAAAGGGAAAAGTTAAATAAAAAAATTCCTCTAATTGACGAACAATTTTTAAATGAGCTAAATGAAAAAGAGCTTCCTTTTTGCTCTGGAGTAGCAATTGGAATAGAAAGATTATTTTCTCAAACAGGCTTATAATTACTTTTAAAAATTAATATAAGCATTATTTAAAAAAGGACTTTAAAGAAATAATTTGGAAAGCTAGAACTTTATATCAGATGAATCCTGAAATTAATGGATAGGAGGTTTGGATTGAAAATATTTATCGCTTACGGCCATCATAATACAAGTGATTCTTTTAATTCAGCAGTCAGAGATACTTTTATTGATGAGGCAAAACAATGCGGTCATGAAGTAGATCTTGTTAATTTGTTTGAAGAAAAAAATCAACTTCCATTCTATAACACGAATATTAATCCCCCACCACAGCTCGTTTTAGACTACAGAGAAAGACTTGAATCAAGCGATGTTATGTTTTTGATTGGGGCATGTCATAATTTAAGACTTAACAGTATTCTAGAAAATTGGATAGATTGGGTGCTTCATCCTAAATGGTTTTTCTCTTATAGGTCGGTGTTTGCTGATAGTAAATATTTTAAAAATTATGGTTTTCCAGTCCCNGGAGCAATGAAAGGTAAACTAGGTATTGTTTCAATAAGTTATGGAGGGCCTATGGTGAGTTATTGGAACTTTTCATTTTTTGATAATATTCCTTTTAGAAGACTTAAAAAATCTGTGTTTCAATTAGGTGGTTTAAAAACAAAATATATTAGATTCTATTCCGTTCTTCCTAATATGAAAAAGGATGTTTTTGACAATCATATGGAAGCTGTTAGAAAACTAGCAAGGAGTCTATAATTAAAATAATATTAATAGGCAGCCCAGTTAATTACATTTTATAAAACAAATTGAAAATATTAAAAAAACCCTTCTGGAAATCTAAAACCTTACATCAGATGAGTTCTGAAGAATGGGAGTCGCTTTGCGATGGATGTGGGCGCTGCTGTCTTCATAAATTAGAAGATGATGACTCTGGAAAGATATATTTTACAGATGTTGCATGTCACTATTTAGATGAAGAAGAGTGCACTTGTCCTCACTATGAAGATCGTCAAAGTTTTGTTTCAGACTGTTTAAGTATTAAGCCNAATTGGGGAGAAAANTTTAATTGGCTTCCTAGTACATGTGCATATCGGTTAATATATGAGGGTAAAGATTTACCTGTNTGGCACCCTTTGGTNAGTGGTAATAGGGANAGTGTTCATTTAGCAGGTATTTCTGTGAGGGGCCGAACTTATAGAGATGATGTTGTTTCAAATGATCAATTATTCGAACATGTTATAACTTGGGTGGATTAAATGAAAAAAATAGTAGTACTATTATTTTGTTTTTTAATATCAGTTAATGGATCAGCAGATGAGTGGCCTCATCAGAATATTTCAAATGCAGAGTTTGCTATAGATGTTATTGATAGGACCCCTATTAATATTGTTGAAGAACTTGATAATTCTTTGGGTAAAATCTACTTTTTTACAAATTTACGAAATCTGCAAGGCCAAACTGTTATTCATCGCTGGATTTATAATGATAAAGTTATGGCTAGTATTTCATTTGATGTTAAGGGGCCACGTTGGAGAGTTTGGTCATCAAAAAATCTTTGGTATACCTGGCTAGGAAAATGGAAGGTTCAAGTCTTTGCTGATAACAGTGAATTGCTTTACGAAAAAGAATTTAACTATATTGAGAAATAATGAATAAAGTTGTTTTAGCTTACTCTGGTGGATTAGACACTAGCATTATTGCTAAATGGTTGCAAGAGACTTATAACTGTGAAGTTGTTACTTTTACTGCAGACATTGGACAAGGTGAAGAGGTTGAACCTGCAAGGTTGAAAGCNGTTGCAATGGGGATAAAGGAAATTTATATAGAAGACTTGCGAGAAGAATTTGCAAGGGATTTTGTTTTTCCTATGTTTCGTGCTAACGCTATTTATGAGGGTGAGTACCTTTTAGGTACATCTATTGCAAGGCCACTTATCTCTAAGCGACTCGTTGAAATTGCTCAAGCAGTTGGTGCTGATGCGATTTCTCATGGCGCTACTGGAAAAGGAAATGATCAGGTTAGGTTTGAACTTAATGCCTATGCTATTAATGCTGATATTCAAATTATTGCCCCTTGGCGCGAATGGGATTTATCTTCTCGTGAAAGTTTAATGAGTTATGCGAAAGAGCATAATATAGAGGTTGATTATAAAAAACAATCAAAAAAGTCTCCTTATTCAATGGATGCCAATCTTCTCCATATTTCTTATGAAGGTGATCTCTTAGAAGATCCTTGGAAAGAACCTGAAGATGATATGTGGCGATGGACAGTATCACCAGAAGAAGCACCTGATAATGCTGAATATTTAGAATTAAGTTATGAAAAAGGTGATATTACTGCAATTAATGGGAATTCATTGTCGCCAGCGCAGATTATGGAAGAGCTTAATCAGCTTGCAGGTGCTCATGGTATTGGCAGGCTTGATATTGTTGAAAACCGTTTTGTTGGTATGAAGTCTCGAGGTTGTTATGAAACGCCAGCAGGAACGGTCATGTTGAAAGCTCATCGAGCAATTGAATCTTTGACTTTAGATCGTGAAGCTGCTCACCTGAAAGATGAACTAATGCCAAAATATGCAAAACTTATTTATAACGGTTTTTGGTTTGCTCCAGAACGTGAAATGATGCAAGCTGCTATTGATGCTTCTCAAGAAAATGTTACTGGTACTGTGAGAGTAAAGCTTTATAAAGGTAATGTTTCAATAGTTGGTCGTAAATCTAATAAAAGCTTATTCAGTGAAAAAATTGCAACCTTTGAAGATGATGATGGTGCCTATAATCAAAAAGATGCTGAAGGTTTTATAAAACTTAATGCGCTTCGACTTAGACTTAAGTCACTTCAATAGTGATTAAGGTTGGTATTCTCTCAGACACCCATGGAACAATTCATCCAAGAATTATAGAGCTTATGAATGACTGTGATTATGTCATTCATGCTGGTGATGTAATGGAAGAGGACTCTTTAGAACAAATTAATCCCAGACAAAGGATGCTTGCTGTTAGAGGGAATAATGATGGGCATATAGTCTCACTTAGTGATATTGAAAGTCTAGAGTTACCTGGTGGAAAGATTGTTGTTGAGCATGGCCATATGCATGGGCATTATGAGCCAAGTCATGATTCACTGAGGGCCTCACATCCAGAGGCAAAAGCTATTGTCTATGGCCACACTCATGTGCAGGTAATAGATGACAAGCAATCGCCTTGGGTTATAAATCCTGGATCTGCTGGCCCAGTAAGAAATTATGGTGGAGCAAGATGTCTTCTACTTACAATTGAAAATCAAGATGAGTGGAACATTAAGTCACATGTTTATGATGATATTTTTTCTTGAATTTACAACTAATTAGTCTATCGAGCCACCTTCAATAATCTCATCAGCTGTTGCATCACGAATCGATAGAACCTCTACAAAAAAAATGATATCTCTACCAGCAAGTGGATGATTTCCATCTATTGTAAGTTTGCCATTTTCAATACTTGAGACAACAAAATCTTTAGTTCCACCCTTATCATTCTGCATCGTTACGTTAGCGCCTATGTGTCTATACTCCATTGGTACATTATCAATATCGTCAGTAAAAATTAGTTCATCAGCTTTTTTTCCAAATGCATCTTCTGCTTTTAGTAAAATTTCTACTTCATCACCAACACATTTACCTTCAAGCTCTTTGGTTACTTGATTAAATAATAATGAGTTATCTCCCTGAACATAACCTAATGGCTCTTCAACCTGCTCTATAACTTCACCATTAGACTGATCTATAATTCGGTAAGTTAGTTCAACAAATTTGTTTATGGAGATTATTTCACTCATATGTTTATTAGTTTAATAAATTGAATAGACAGATGTATATTCAACAAATTTATAGAGGTGTTAAAAAATAGTTGCACCAAATATTTTGACTTCAGAGTCTTGAATACCAAGAACAAGTCGACCTAAAAATTCTCCAGGAACTTCATCGCTGGTTTGTTTATATAGGACTGAAACATGTTCTCCTCTTCTAAGACAGCCTAGGAACTCTCTTTCAATAGATAAGCTTGATAACATTTTATTTTTAGTCCATTGCTTTCCCATTTCAATCTCATTTGCACCCATCAACATTTCTTTTGAAAAGTTTTTAATAAAGCCTAGATAATCTCGCTTGTTCGATGATGCAACTAACTCATCCATTAAGGGATCAGCAATTTCAAGTATTTCTTCATTAGTTTTCTCAAGAAGATTCATTTGGTTCACCTAGTAGTTTTTTAAGTTTGGATCTTATAATAATCTATAGCTTTATTGTTGGGGTTATAAATTGAGACCCCAGTTCTAAAAACTTTAAATTTGACTAATCAACTATATGATAAAGAGGCGCTTTTTCCATAGTCCATTTAGCAGTTTTTGGATCACGTCTAGAAACAGTTAAACAATGCCAATTCTCATCATCCAGTTTCATGTGATCTCCTCTATAGTAGTATCCTGGCCAGCGTGTTTCTTCCCGAAATAATGTATGCTGTGCAACACATTCTGAAGTAATTGTACGATGCCTTAATTCCCATCCACGCATTAGCTGATGAAGGTCTTCAGCACCAATATGCTCAAGATCTTCTTGCAATATTTCTAATAGTTCAATACACTTTTTAAGTAGGTTTCCATTTGTCATATAGTTAACACCAATACCACCACAATATTCATCCATTATTTTTTCAAGACGTTGGAGTCCTTGAATAGGCAATATATAACTTGGTGATACTGTTCCAGCAGTAATTTCATTACGACCCACTGTATAGTTTTCTAATGGTTTATAAATAATCTCTTTCAGATCATCACACTGTTTATTACTAACTTGAATCTTATCATCACCCATATCTTGGATATATTTAACGGCTGCTTTTGCGGCTATCCTTCCTTCAGTAAAAGAGCCTGAGGAAAATTTATGAGCAGTTCCACCAACAGTATCACCAGCACCAAAGAGNCCTTCAACAGTTAGCATTCGATTGTATCCCCAGAAGTACTCAGGTGGAGAAATATCTTCAGGACCACTAACCCATGCACCAGAGCAGGTAGCATGAGATCCCATTACGTAAGGTTCAGATGTAGTTAGTTCAGGATTAGTATATTTAGGATCAATATTTTGAGAAGCCCAAACAACAGCTTGACCAACAGTCATTCCTAAGAAGTTTTCCCACCCAATTACTTCAAGGTGCGGATCTTGAAAGGCTTCCATAGTAACCATATGAATTGGACCTCTACCAGCTTTTACTTCCTCTATAAACGCATGATTACGTAAACATGTGGGCGTTGGCGTGTGATCAATATATTCACCAACCATGGCTTTAGTATGTTCATACCATTTAGATTCGTACTCTTCACCGTAAGTATTTTGAGTGTATGTTTTAAGATGGAGAAAATAGGCACCAACCGGCCCATAGCCATCTTTAAATCTCGTTAACACAATTCGGTTTTCCATCTGTGTCATTTTGGCACCTACCTGAATTGGAAGCGCATAGGCTGAACCACTACTCCATGGAGCATACCAAGTTCTTCCCATTCCTTCACCTACTGAACGAGGCTTGAAGATATGAGAGGCACCACCTGCTCCTACAATTACTGCTTTTGCACGAAAAACATGGTAATCACCAGTACGGCAATTAAAGCCAACTGCTCCACCAACTCTATTTTCCTTAGCTTCATCCATTAAAAGATGTGTAATCATGATTCGGTTATATATTTTATCTACTGATTTACGAGCTGCTTCTGCAACAATAGGTTTATAGCTTTCTCCATGAATCATTATTTGCCATTTACCTTCACGCTGGTAACGTCCATTCTCTTCATTCCTCATAATGGGTAGACCCCATTCTTCAAACTTATGAACAGCAGAGTCAACATGTCGAGCCATATCAAAAGCGAGGTCTTCGCGGACTAATCCCATTAAGTCATTTCGCGCATATCGAACATGGTCTTCAGGTTGGTTTTCATCCCACTGCATTCCCATATAGCAGTTAATTGCATACAATCCTTGAGCAACTGCACCACTTCGATCAATGTTTGCTTTTTCTGCACAAATAATTCTCATATCACGGCCCCAGTACCTCGCTTCATAAGAAGCACCAGTTCCAGCCATTCCTCCACCAACAACTAAAATGTCGCAATCTTCCCAGACTGTTTTTCTTTTACCCATTAGTAGTAGACTCCCTCTTTCAGTTTGTCTTTATTAATGACTGGTAGACCTGTTTCAATATTAAGAGCATCAGGTTCAAAGCATAGTAGTTGAGAATCAAGCGCTGCTTGATCTGGAACTTCCATATCTGCAAGTTTCGGAATATTCTCTCCCCATGGTTTTGTTGTAATTGGAGATACAAAGTTTTTCTCACGACCATCTCTAAATTTAATTTTCCAAGATATAGATCCTTTTTCCTCTTCACGAAGAACCCTCACGCTGTGTCCCATTGGAGCAAAGTCAGCATAACCTCTTACATCAATTGCATTTTGAGGGCATGCTTTCACACATGAATAACACTCCCAGCAAAAGTTTGGCTCTATATTTACTGCACGTCGAATAGTCTTGTCGATNTGCATAATGTCTGATGGACAAATATCTACACAGTGTCCACAGCCGTCACATCTAGTCATGTATACAAAAGTTGGCATAAGTTTATCTCCGAATAATTAATTTAATAGTGATGAGGGGCTTCGCGTTTAATTCCAAGACCAAATTGCTCTGGTAAGTCAGCGGGNTCAGGAAGATTTTCTCTTGATCCATCTGCCTTAGTAACACGCTTTTGAAAAGCTGCTGCAGGCTTNTAAAACATGTGAGCGAACTTTGACCATAGGACTCCACCAAATAGAACAGTGCTAGAGCCAATAAAAAGACCAAAGAATAAAGTTTGCCAAACCGCAANACCATTCGATTGAAAGAATGACCANATTAAAGCGAAAGTAGACATTGCAAGAAGCGAAAGGACAAATAAATCAGCCCGCATAACTTTATACCATTTATTTCCTTCAGCTGCTACATCGACTCGAATAAAAAACCAGAACCAGTAACCACCCACAGCAAGCATAGCAGCACCTAAATGCCACGCTAGTGGCCATACTGAAGGTGTGATTGAACTTGTGGCTGGATATAAAAAAATCATAACTACTGTAGCAGTTACAAATATTAAAAAACCATACATTGTGAGAAGATGAGCTAAGCGTCTTCTGGTGCTACAAAATTCAGACGAAGTTAAGACTTCATTAGTTGCAGTTTTAAAAGCAATTGATGCTTTTTCACTAGAGCCTACATTTCGAGTAGCAGATTTCTTAGCTTTAACTGAATTATTAAAAAAATATTTAGCACTTTTCTTATGAACAACATCAAATAGAGTTGCACCTATTACTAATAGAAACATTGCGACTACATATACTTGCATAACAATAGCTGGTATGAAGGCNGATATTTCAGTAAATGGGTTTATAGAAATCATATTAAATTTATCCTTTNTTTAGTTGCATTATGAATAGCTTTCACATTCTAAATTCACTACTTTTTCCGAGCTTGAAATTGTAGAATATAAGTAACTCACAGTATTGATATTTATGGAACCAGAAAACTCATAACTCATAGACCAGAATTTTTTATTACTAATTTTAATAAGTTTCATACCCATAAAACAATTATTTAGCTGAATGGCCCTTAAGTTCAACTTTGACTTTTTCATCGTCTTTGAGTCCAGCATAATATTGACGAAGAATTTCTAATACTTCTGGTCTTGAAAAATTATCTGGCACATCAAGATCTTCACTTAATAGCTGTCGTAATTTTGAACCTGATAATAACAATCTGTCTTCATGACCGTGAGGACAAGTTTTCATGCTAGACATTCCAGCACATTTATTACACCAAAATGTCCAGTCAATTTTAAGTGGCTGAGTTATTAATCCATTTTGAATTTCATCAAAAATATTATGTGCATCAAATGGTCCATAAAAGTCACCAACTCCTGCATGATCTCTACCAACAATTAAATGTGAGCAACCATAATTTTGTCTAAATAGCGCATGTAATAATGCCTCTCTTGGCCCTGCATAACGCATATCTAAAGGGTAGCCAGATTGCAATACTGTATTATCAACAAAGTAATTTTCTAATAATGCTGAAATAGCTTTTGAACGAACTTCAGCTGGAATATCACCTGGTTTTAACTCACCTAATGTTGAATGAATCATCACACCATCACAAATTTCAATTGCAATTTTCGCGAGATACTCATGAGAGCGATGCATTGGATTTCGAGTCTGGAATGCTGCGATAGAAGACCAACCTTTTTCCTCAAAGTAAGCTCTTGTTTCAGAAGGTGTCATATAGAGATCACCATATTTGCTAGGAAAGCCTCCATTAGATAAAACTTTAATCTTTCCTGCAAGATTATATTTACCTTGAGCCATTACCAAAGCAACTCCTGGATGTTCAGCGTCGGTTGTTTTGAAAACTTTATTGCATTCATGTATTTTGTCAATAGCATATTTTTCAGAAATAACCATTGTTGCTATAATCTCATTATTTTTTTCATAAACAATTGATATTTCATCACCAACATTTATAGCTTCATCATCTGATGAGAGCGTTATTGGAATTGGCCAAAAAATACCATTAGTCATAACCATATTGTCACATACACTCTGCCAGTTATCTTTGTTCATAAAGCCATCTAGTGGAGTGAAGCCACCAATCCCAAGCATAATGACATCACCAAACTCTCGTGATGAACAATACACTTTTAGTAGTGAACCTGCTTTCAACTTTTCAGCTTCTAACTCTTTTCCTTCCATAGTTAGAGTTTTAAGATGTTTACTTCCATGGGGAGGTACTAGATTAGTCATAGTAATGTTTAAGTTATCCTGCGTTTAATTTTATAGATTTTTTTAGTAGCCTTTATTAGTTATCGTGATTTTTTCATAGAGATAATTAATTAAATAAGCAATATTTAATTTAAAAAAAAATACTTTTAAAAGTAATGAAAAGTATACATGAATTAATATATATCTATTTTTTTTTGAACTGGGCGTATGCTCAATTAATTGAAATTAAACATTTGGATAAGGCTCAAGTTATAATTACAAAAATGATTTCATCAGCATTAAAAATAACTCTTCCAATTTTTTTTGGTTTTTTGCCACTTGGAATTGCATTTGGACTTTTATTTCAAGAACTTGGATATCCATGGTATTACTCAACTTTAATGGGTATTTTTGTTTACGCTGGGGCTGCACAGTTTATGGCAATTGGTTTAATAAGTGCAGGTATTGGTTTAATAGAAATTGCCATATCAACATTTTTTCTGAACTCAAGACATTTATTCTACGGCCTATCCTTCCTTAAAAGTTTTGGTAATTGGAACGCTAGGAAGTTATATTTAATTTTTGGCTTAACAGATGAAACCTTTTCTTTGATGACAACTATAAAAGTTCCAAAAAATTTTAATACTGAACGATATTACTTACTAATAACCCTATTCTCTCAAATTTACTGGGTTCTTGGTTGTTCCATTGGAGCTTTGATGGGCGATTTTTTAACTTTTAATACTGAAGGTATGGAGTTTGCAGCTACCGCTCTATTTGTAGTTTTATTAATTGAACAATGGCTAAAAGTTAGAAAGCCATTACCATTTATTATTGCTTTATTCTCAGCTTTCATAGCCTTCATATTTTTTAGTCAACATATGCTATTAGTAGCAATTATTTTATCAATCATAGTTATATTACTTTTAAGATTAATCAGGGCTGAAGAAAATGATTGATAGTAATTATCTGCTTTTAGTTTTTCTTGTGATGACAATTGCAACCTATATTTCAAGACTCACGCCTTTTATTTTTTTTGCAAGTGGAGCAGAGACTCCAGTACTTAAATTTATTGCGAAAAAAATACCACCTATGGTTTTAACAATACTAGTTTTTTATATGCTTCGAGAGGTTAACTATTTCTCCTTTGAAGGAGCTAAAACTATAATAGCTCTTCTTGCAACTAGCACCCTTCATTTCTATAAAAGAAATGCGTTACTTAGTATTTTGACAGGAACTATTATCTATATGAGTCTTGTGCAAATTTAGCTCAAGTCTTTTCTTTAGACTGAATTCCCTA
>JGI24539J26755_10000269_pt1 | contig 23981 bp, 21 predicted proteins | sample NorSeaMetagenome_2_FD_26755 | JGI IMG/M metagenome (IMG submission 26755) | reverse complement strand
ATAAAGCATGAATATTGTTCTAAAAATATTACTATATGGTATGTTAGGTACAATATTTTTCTATATTGGATATATTACAGGATCTATAATTGACGCAATATACTTTCAAATATATAAACATATAGATCCTACAAAAAACAATAAGGGGGCAATTATCGGTATAGTAACACTCCAAATATTTACATTAATTATTGTACAGATTATTGTAAATAGAATACCAACACCTACTGGGTGTGGGATGCTTCATAATATATTTGATTTGGGATATGTTTTATCTCAACTTTATATGGCTGAGTTCGCAATGAAGAAGTTTTCTAGTTTTATATATGACAGACATACAACCGGTGATATTAGTTTACTTGAAAGAATGCCTGTGGTTGGTAATATATTCAATAACGATCATTTGAGAGATATTAAACATGACGAATAAGACGATAATTTTATATCTATAATTATAGATATAAAAGACAATTTATGTGTTAATTGACAGATTTATGAAAGAAGGAGATATTATTAATAAGATAAAATATAACCATAACGGTTGTTGCTTTGATTAGGATAAGAATAATCCAACTATTTTGAGTCATAGGAATAAACCTACGTATTGTATCGTCTATAACAGGCAACGAAAAAACAACAAACAATACTGCTACAAGAATAACACTTTTGACTTCATCTACTATTTTAGTTAGCGTACTCTTCTCTTTTTTAAATAACTCGTTAACCATCGTAATTTCATCATGTGAAGGATGGGACTCGTCTACTGGTAATTGATCTAATGCATCTCCTGTGTGTATTGACATTTTAGGTTTAGATATCATGTTTTAAATCATTTAAGATCTTGTACTCTTTAGCATAAAATGAGTCTAAGTATAAATAAACTTGAACATTTATTGGCTCAAAATGGTTTTGTCCCAATTAAGTACTTTGTTATAAATAGCTATTGCGCTTACATTGAAACTATCAGTATAAAAAATGCAAGTACGTTCATTATGTCAATACCTTCTAAATATAAATTCAAACTAAGAGAGGGAGATAACGTTCATAAACTTCGCTATATAGAAATAGAAACAGGAATAAACACTGCAGACGAATACGCAGGTGCACCTGACTCATTTGAACTGGAAAAATCATATACAGAAGTCGAGCTTAAACAACATTTGCTTCGTAAAAAAGAAAATGAAGAAGGCAATATAGCGGGTCACTTAGAAGAAGGATATAAACGTCTAGTGTCTGTCAAAGATATGAATAAGGACGATATGAAAGATATTAGGAATCTCATTCGACAGATTAGAAGATTAAAATTATGTGTACAGAGTATTTCGTATAAGATAATGATTATGTATAAATCATACATGTGTGTGTTGGATAGGGATGATACAATACAATGTTTTATGATAAAACACCATACAAAAATAGCATCCAGGCGTTTGTATGTTACTTGTGATCTCGAACTATATTATGAGAACTCCGAAAGGATTCAACAAGATATTGTAGATGTTTTGAATGGTATTAATAATGTTTTAAATAAAAATCAAGCTACACATGCTAGGAATTTACAGACTCTTCTTCTAGAGTATCAACATATTAATATCTATTCCGATAAAGTATTGAAGAAGAAGAAAGAGTATCAACTCTATATTTTAAAGTTTACTACACTTCTTTTAAGAATAACTAATGCAGAGAAAACACTGATAGAACAAATATATAACATAGATAACAAAAACGAAGGTAGCAAAGGAATGCAAGGAGATATGAGTATAATACATCAAAAAACTAAACTTGAAAGCGAACTAATAAAGATATCAGACGTTAAAAAGAACATAGCTAGGAATATGAATGATATTAGAGAAAAACTTGATAACTTAAGTCTTATTATGGATACTGTTATGTTTGATGATATAGTAATGTGCGATCGTATGATACGTAATTTAGATTTTATCAAACGAGTAACCAAACATGAATAAATTAACAAAATATATCTAGACGGTAATTAAAAACATGTATTACAGACAAAAAAAAAATATTATTAGAACCAATATGCCTAAAAAATATGAAATAGAAGAATATACGGAAGACAAACCTGTAAAAAACGAAGTTAACAATTCATCGTCAAAATGCGGAAATCTTCCCATATGGGCACTTATATTAATTATTTTATCACTATTTATTCTTGGTATCTGTCTTATAGTTCTGGTATGGAAAAAATAGATATGTCACTTAATATGAGAAGGTTACAATTAATCGTCGTGTATAAAGAAAATAATACGGAAATTATAAAACATACTGATATCACAACGTACAATTTCACATAATCGGATGTATATTGTAACTAGATTATTGTTCTTACAATACGTGCGGATATAAGGATAATTGTTGTTTACGTATACCCAGTTATAATAGAAAAACACACGAGATAATCATATAAATATGGACACTGTCATAGAAAACCTGAAATATACATAACAGAAGTTTAATCATTTTATAATGTCTTATACATTTTGTATAAGACATTAAGACATTAAGACATTAAGACATTAAGACATTAAGACATTAAGACATTAAGACATTAAGACATTAAGACATTAAGACATTAAGACATTAAGACATTATTTTTAACCCTCGGTGAGTCTAGCGGTGAAGTTATTACATCCATTTGGATATGCTGGGTAAGCACTTCCAATATTAAAGTGCCGAGCACCTCCTGTATTTTTCTGTCCATGCTTCAATGTATCATAACCAAAGCTACCGTATACAGGAACAACTTGATAGTTCATGTTAGGTGTTCCGACCGGAACTGGGGCCATTGCGCCAGCACCCATTCCTTGATTGTAAGCACCTAGAGATGTATATGTATGTGTAGGTCCTCCTGTTGAAGTATTAGTATATTCGTTCATATTTATTGACTACAATATTTTTTTTTAATTTTTTGTGTTTCTTTATTTGCCAAATTATCAACATAATCATTCCAATTATTTCCACTATGTGCTTTTACCTTTTTCCATATTATTTTTTTATCCTCTGACACCAAGTCATACCTTTTCCATAAATCAATATTCTTTTTACGCTTCCACACTCCTTGTGCGCAATTTAGAACAAGCATACTGTCAGTGTATATACAAAAATCATCGTCCAACCCATCACATTTCTTTAGGGCTTCAATAACTGCTTGCATTTCCATTCTATTATTAGTTGTATCAGGATTAGATCCTGCTCCTTCTATGACAATATTGTCCTGAAGTATAGCATATCCCCAACCACCTGGTCCCGATGAATCCTTGGGATCGTATTTGATACATGATCCATCTGTGTATATTTCTATGGTCATCTTAAGATTTTTATATTATAAGGATATTAACAACTTGGATTCATTTTAAAATATACACATATCTTACTCTTTCTAAGATAGAATAAATACGAATTCAAGTTTTTAAAAATAAGCTGTAAATAACAATGAAATCATATGGAATATATATGTATTTTTTCTTTTAATAGTCGCTCTAATAACAGAGATTATTTATATTGTTATTAAATGTATTGATACAAGAGAAAACATTTCAATTAAAAGTGATGGTCCAGTACCGATTGCATCAGATAATGTTGTTAATGACTTTTTCATAGGTAAATGTATAGAATAGGAATTAAAGTTAAAAGATTTCCTAGTCTATCAATGGAGAAGATAACCCTCAAGTAGAGGAGATAATGCCTAGAAATAGTACAAATTTCTAAGGGAGAGGTAGCTTGTACTTATGTCTCATTGAGAGATTTGGAATCATGTGTTCAAGAATAAAATACCGTGGACATTGATTTTTGAAGATGATATACATATTTTAGAAAGTATATCACAATATGAATTTGGAGAAGGAATGGCGGAAGCTTTGACATGAAGAAGAAACCCTCAAATGGTATATTTTGGCGCTTGTTCTATAGGTAAAGATTATGAATTAGAACAACATAACAAGTTCACTTCGATCAAAGTTTCAAATACATGTCCTTATTGTACTCATGCAATAATGCATTTACTTTTAAAATCGCTCAGGAACTACTTAGAAACACCGAGGTTTATGACCATCCAGTTGATCTAATTACCATCAACAAAGTATGCAAACCAGGGCTAATTTCGTTGGTCGACGCGAAAGAGATGTCCGATGATAATAGAGGATTTGGAAATGGTATCGTACGACAAAATAGAGATGAATATCCCTCAGTTTTACGTGATCAGGATTAACGTTAAAATTTTAATCTTATAAGCTTTAATTACTCTTAATAAATTAGACATATCATGAAGAATCTTCGGACTCGTTTTTAATACATCTGTGTATATCCAGAGTCGTTTCTGAATTATGTATATCATGTACAGAAGATCTTAATCTAAAATCTTAAAATGATTTTTATAATGTCTAATAGGAATAAAAACAAAAATGACAAATCGTGTATCAACACTTCTAATCACTATGCCTTCCATGTACGAAGAAGAATTAGGCAAAAAATATGGAAAATATTGCTCACATTATACAGGGGATGTTGGCGTAGACATATCTTGTCCAGAAGAAATTACTATAAATCCAGGAGAAACAAAATGGGTTGACATGGGTATAAATTGTGAAATGGTTACTGGACCCTCAGTAAAACAACAGAACAAAAATCTACCATTCTTTATGTTCCCACGCTCTAGTATTTCAAAGACTCCGCTACGTCTTGCAAACGGTACAGGAATATTTGATGCTGGGTATAGAGGAAGAGTTATAGCTGCATTTGATAATATCAAGGATCACCCTTATACAATTAAAAAGGGTGATCGTCTTGTTCAAATATGTCTACCTAATCTAGAGCAGTTTAATGTTAAAATTGTTGATAAACTTTCTTGTTCTCAACGAGGTAATGCGGGATTTGGTTCTACAGGTAAATAAGTAATAAGTAATAAGTAATTGTAAATTGATTTTTGTATACAAGACAGTATACAAAATTAAAATGTCTCAGGTTATACCAACTGAAACTATGCAATTGTCAGGCTCTGAAATACCTCCACCTATCTCTACACCACACAAAGATGAGGATGCTAACGACGATTTCGACGAGAAACATGTTTGGAATATAATAAACGGGTATTTAGACAAAAGTAATAAATCATTGATATCTCATCAAATTGATTCGTATGAGGAGTTTATTCAGAGAAGCATACAGAGAATAATTGAAGAAGAGTCTGAGATAACAGTGAGACCTGAAAAAGGAAAAAAGTATACAGTCCAATTTGGACAAGTTCACATTCCTCTTTCATGTACAATCAATGATAAGAGAAAATCTATTCCCATATTACCAAGTGAAGCGAGAATGAGAGATATGCATTATGAATCTCCTCTCCAAGTTGATATACATGAAAGTTTGAAGAACGATAAAGGAGATATAATAGAAGAAAAGTTGCACAGACGAGTAACAATTGCATATCTACCAATAATGGTTGGTTCATCTAGATGTAGATTACACAGTTTAACTAAGGAAGAACAAATAGCAAGCGGTGAATGTTTCAAAGACCCTGGGGGGTATTTTATCATAAACGGAAAAGAACGTGTACTTGTTGCCCAAATTAGAAATTCTCATAATGAGATATTGGTAACTCCTCCTCGAAAGGCCCAACTTGCAAACAAGTTTAGTTTATGCGCCGAAATTCGTAGCATGTCTGATGAAACAGGGCATTCTGTTCAAATCCAAGCATTATTAGGAAAAGATGAAAGATCTGTTGTATTTAATTTTCCTAACATAGGATTGATAAATGTTGGTATAGTATTTAAATCTTTTGGTTATACTTCTAATGAAGAAATTTTACAGTTGATTAATATAACATTGGTCGATGAAGACAAATCATTCATAATGAAAGAGATTTTGACTTTTATACTTAGGGATTCTTTTCTAGTACAGACAGAACAAGAGGCATTAGAGTATATATCACTTTCGATTGCAAAGAGCGTGTTGAAAGAAGATAAGAAAGGAGATAGAGTTAATTATACCAAAGAAACTATACATACAAAACTTCTTCCGCATCTTGGTATCACGTCATCAACAAAAGAAAAGGCATTGTTTTTAGGTCATATGGTGAATAAGCTTTTATCCACTTATCTCGGATTCCGTACAATAGATGATATCGATAATTATTCCAATAAACGTTTTGAATCTTCTGGAATTCTTTTATCTGAATTGTTTCGCAATGTATTCAAACAATATCTCAAAACACTAACTACAAATTTACAACGCAGAGCAAAAATTATGGATAATATAGAAAAAATCACGAAAATTACAAATAATTTTAGACATAGTATGTCAACAGGAAGCTGGGGTCCTCAAAAGAATGCATATGTTAGATCAGGGGTGTCTCAAATAGTCAATCGTCTTTCGTATGCTTCAGGTCTTGCGTATGTTCGACGTGTAGCTATTCCTATGGGAAAAGAAGCTAGAAATGTAAAAATGAGACAAATACACGAGTCTAGTTTTGGGTTTATTTGTCCAGCTGATACTCCTGAAGGGCGTATGGTTGGGATAGTGTTAAATTTGTCTCTTTTGACTAGGATTACAAGACGTATTCAGCCTCATATTGTTAAGAACATTATTAAAATGAGTGAGAATTATGTTGATATTGATGATGTTGGTATTGATGATATTTCTGATTATACAATGATATTTATAAATGGAACCATGGTTGGATTCACAGAAGATCCTGAAGATTTTGTAGATCAGATTAGAGAGTACCGTGAAACAGATATATTGGATGAAAATATATCTATTATATACAATTATCAGGACGACGAAGTAAAGATTAGCTGCGATGAAGGAAGATTAATTCGTCCAGTTTTTCCTATAGACAACGGAAATCTTCGATTAAAAACGACAGATGGAACAAATTGGAAAGATCTAGTACACCGCCATAAAATTATATACATAGATCCATCCGAAGCTCAAGAAGGAAATATCGCTATGTGGCCAAAAGATATAACAGAAAAACATCATTACTGTGAAATACATCCAGCAATGATGTTAGGTATTTGCGCGAGTACAATACCCTACCCAGATCATTCCCAATCACCAAGAAACACATATCAGTCAGCTATGTCAAAACAGGCTATGGGTATACCGTACAGTTCTCATGAAATAAGAGCAGATACTATAACTCAAATTTTACGTACGCCTCAGCGACCTTTGGTTCAAACAAAACCTGGTAATTTCATGGGATTTGATGATCTACCTGCAGGTCAGAATGCTATTGTAGCTATCAATCTTTACACTGGATTCAATCAAGAGGATTCTGTTTTACTGAATAAGTCATCTGTGGAAAGAGGTTTGTTTTGTGCTGATAAATATAGAACTCATAAAGCTGATGAAGAATCAAAGAAAAATAATATTACTTATAAGATTCAAAATCCTGTTAATATACTTATCGAATCTCAAAAAGGATATACCTCGAACTATTCTTATCTAGGAACTACACCGTTTGACGACACCGAGTTTGAAAAGACTCCTATTATTCGTGCAGGGAAAAGAGATATCGATGGCATTATCAAGGAAGGTACACGGGTGAGAAAAGGAGACGCGATAATTGGGAAGATAATGATTGAAAAGGTAAAGGGAGAACAGACAAAAAGAAAAGATTGTAGTATCACCATTAAATCAGACGAAGAGGGCGTAGTAGAACGTGTATATCTGACAAAACTCGACAAGGGTCAGAAACTTGTCAAAATAGTTATTCGTCAAGATAAAACTCCAGAAATAGGAGACAAGTTTGCCGCTCGATCTGCACAGAAAGGAACTGTTGGTCTTATCCTACCACAAATAGACATGCCTTTTAATCCAGTAACCTCAATGACTCCTGATATTATAATCAATTCTCATTGCATGCCGTCTCGTATGACGATAAATCAGTTACAGGAAATGGTTTTAGGAAAGGTGTGTTGTTTTTCAGGAGAATATGGAGATGCTACTCCATTTGGGAGTAATAGTGTTGATGTGGCAGTAAAAATTTGCGAACAAATGGGTAAATGGGGGTTTCAATCAAGCGGGAGGGAAGTGTTATATAATGGAATGACTGGAGAGAAAATTGAAGCTCAGATTTATATAGGTCCCACATTTTATCAGAGACTCAAACATATGGTCAGTGATAAAATTCATGCTAGATCACATGGTAATGTTACAATGTTGACAAGACAGCCATTAGAAGGTAGATCGAGGGACGGAGGTTTACGATTCGGAGAAATGGAACGTGATTGTATGATAGCACATGGAGCAAGCGCGTTCTTGGTAGAAAGGTTGTATGACATGTCTGATCCTTATCAGATACCGATTTGTGATCAATGCGGTCAAATGACTAATACACAGACAGAGTGTCATTTGTGTAATAACAATGACGTCACTAATACTAAGATACCTTATGCAGCGAAGACATTGAAACAGGATTTAGAGGCTATGTGTATAAAGATGACTATAAAAACAGAATAAAAATCGACATTTACTTCGTATATAAACGACACAATCATATACAAAGTGATATTTATTATTACGTCTGTATACCATATTAAACACTCTAATATGGTATACAGACAATACAATTCTGTTGAAAGCGAGGCTGTTATAAATTTTGATTCGGATAATGATTGGAAGAGTTGGAAGCGTCGGTATAACAATGGTCAGATATCTGAAAGGGGAATATATATAGACGGAAAGCTGTCTGGCAAATATGAAAGATGGTACAATAATGGACAGTTGTTGGAATACTGTTTTTATGTAGATGGAAATATGAACGGAGAGTATAAACGTTTTTATAAAAGTGGACCCCTATCTGAACACAGCTTTTATATAGATGGTAAATTAGACGGAGAGTATAAACGTTTTTATAAAAGTGGGCAGGTGTCTGAGCACGTCTTTTATATAGACGGTAAATTAGATGGGGAATGTAAAAAATGGCATGAAAATGGACATCTACGTACCAGTTCTTTTTATATTCAAGGAAATAAAAACGGAGAGTATATAAATTGGTATAATAATGGTTATTTATCATCGAATTGTTTGTATATAGACGGTAAATTAGATGGAGAGTATAAAAGTTGGTATGACAATGGACATATGTCCAGACATGTCTTTTATGAAAATGGTAAAATTATAGGACGAATTGATATTATGTCATGATTAAATTATTAATCGTGACTATTCAAGTTATATCTTATCAACTGATTGTAAAATTGATTTTTTATTATTGTTATTATTGTGTAAAAAATTAATGTCGTTCTGTTCAAAAACTAAGTCTTATATAATTTATAAATTGTTCAATCGACAACGTCATAATACAAAAACTACATCTAACTCTGATAATGTGATTGATATTGTCTATATACCAATGTATCGTCTAAACGATACTCGATTCTATAACAAACAAGTACCTTCATATGTGTTCGATAAACAACATAATATATGGATGATATTATAGATCAAGATTTATAACTATTGTGTTATAAAATCAATTCACATCACATGTAACTTTTTATTAACTAATCACTTCCACCGGTAAAACATCCTTTCTTTTCTCATAGCTTTTAAATATATATTCTCTGCCTTCTATTTCTCCAGTTAAAGGTTTGTCTTTTCTCGTTGTCGTAACACATACACTCTCTTCTCATTTATCTTCTATGATATCATGTGTATTTTCTGGTTCATTACCCGCTTCCCATTCTTCTATATTTTCAAAACATTTTTCACTGCAAAGACGCACTAATTCGTACGAATTATTTCTATTAATTATTGTTTTATGTCCTGTATCTTGATTAATATGTTTTTGACAGTATTCGCATATGTTTTTATTATCATGCGAATGATCTTCTGTGTTATCTGTTATCTGTATTTCCGTATTCACGTTTTGAACCATAGTAGTTTCCATTCTTATTATATCTTCTATAATCTTTTCACGTAGACCTGGAGCCATAATTTTAACTTCCTTATGTATTTCAGATATAGGTGTTTCCTCGTCAAATGATTTATCTGCATATTGATCAACATGCATAACTTTATTTATAAAATCACTGGAGAATTTATTACCACTGTCAGCATTAATATAATCACCATTTTCAAACTTACTCTTCAGATCAAATACATCAAAACAATACGTGTTTTCATTTACATCTGTATAATACATTATGTTAACACGTTCAACACCTTTACCAACTAATTCTTGTATACAATCAGGTCCTTTTATTGTATCTATTCTAGGAAATCTAATAAGACTCTCGTATATTTTTCGAGACTTATGTGCTCCTGGTTGTCTTATTTGTGCTATTTGGTTGATCAAATTGTGTACTTGATTTTTTATCAGTATATCTACATATATTCTCATTTCGTCTTTTTTATCTTCTGTAATATTTGGGTTATCAAAAACTTCTGGTAGTTTTTCGTCAATTGATATTGACCCTAATGTTTCTGGTTGGTAAAATACATATTTTACACGTTCTTTGAATACAGAATTATTCCAAGATTCTAGAAAAACTGTTATACCAATAATTGCAGAAAAATATGATTCTATAGAATAGTAGTTGGAATATATAAACGACTCTAGCCTATTAGAATAATCTGTCGCGTCTACGTCCATAATTCCATGTAGAACAGTTTCTAATTTGAGTTTACCTACATTTCTTATACTATAAGACACTGTCTCTTTGCGTATCGACGATAACGTCGTTGTTGAATGATTACCTCCACGTAGATATTCAACCTGGTCATTAAATATATTTTCATCTTGATATACCCATTTATCTCTACCTGTATATTCTGATATCTGATATAAAACCATATAATTAACAGGATTATTATTTATATCATAACTTGTTAGCACCAACCCTTTTTGTCTTCTTTTATGCGAATAATAGTTGCATTGTAGTTCGTAAAACGATTTACCACTTTTATAAAAAGTAACACCGTGTGTATGTGTATTTATCAATGGTAGAGTTTCAATAACGTAATCCATATTCATTTCTTTTCCAGGAGCAGGCCCTAACCATATAGATTTAACTCTACCATTGATCCACGAGGCTGATATTTGTTTATTATAACACGCGGGGTCAAACCTCAATCCCCTCCTTTTAGTTACAGTTGGAGGTTTTCTTGAAATTTCTCCTATAAGTTTTATCGGTGCTTCTATAGGTCCTTCAATTCCTTCGTATATCTTGCCTTTTTGTTTTATAGGTAATTCTGATAGTTTTGATTCTAGCTCTGTATATCCTCCTACGAATTCTTTGTTAAGTAGGACAATAGGAACTGTATTGTAATCACCGATCTTTGGTCTTAACCTTTCAAGACTTTCTTCGTCTATATCAATCTTAATATATTTCTCTTCTCTACTTTTGAGAACTTGTTCTGCTTTAAAACAAAATGGACATCCTGGTCTTGTATATATTTCCCAGAATCGTTTTGTTGGGGGTTGTTCCTGTTCTATAATTTTTCCGTTTACCCACCAACTAGGTTTTAGGGAAACTGTTTCTGTTTCGACTGATAGTTTCCCCTCTTCTTCTTCGAATACATTGTCGTCGAGCTCTTCGAACATCTCTCTCCTTTTGGCTTCTTCTTCTTCTTCTTCTTCTTCTTCCTCTTCCTCTTTCATGTCCGAATTGGATATATAATTGCTTATAAAACTACTATAAAATTCTTCAGAATTAGTGGATTTAGATCTCTTCTTCTGTGTTAGATATGCACTTATGTAACTTTTTATAGTTCTAGGATCTTGTTGTAATAATCGTCCTATAAATTTCTGACGTTGTTGATTACCAGCAGAAGAAAATGATGCTAATTCGCTTTTTAATAAACCATTATTATAATTTACAATTCTGCGAAAGAAGTCTACCCTCCGTTGTTCTTCGTTAACCTCTACGGATTTTTTTTTTGATACTGATTTTGTTATAAATCTCTTCACTAATGACATGTTTATATAAGAAAAAAAAATCTCTAAATGTCTAATACTTATCAAATAACTTGAATATCATTAAATGAAATTTGCTATTACAGATTTACCAGAAGATATCATAACTAAGGTAATTGACATTCTAGACGACGCGGGTTCATTTGTTTGCACGTGTCGTCAATTTTACAATATAGGAAAAAGTTATGGATATTTAAAACACCTATATTTCAAGAGCGGAGATAATTTGAATAGATTTAAGAATAAAGTCCATGTTCATCAGCGTTGTATTAAGTCAATAGTTATAGATGGTTTACATGATCCACAACATTGGTTACCAGTATATCCAAAAGGTATATTTCTCAATATTATATCTGTACCGTTTGATATATATTTGAGACCTATATACAACTTCAATCCACTCGAAGAAACGCGTACTGAAGTATTATATATTATCGCATCTAAATTTTCTCCTTGTCGAATAAAAATTAATTGGAAAATGTTCAAAAATTTAAAAAGACTGTGTTTAAGTGCTCACGATATCGATTTGGACGGTATAGAATATTTAGAAAATGTGCGAGAGGTATCTGTATATATTGGAAATAGTAATATTAGTTGTCTATCGACTGAGAATATTAAAAATATTCCTAAACTACAAACTATAAATACAAACATTAAATTACATGAAAAATTGTATCATTATTTAATTGGTAATGGAGTAATAGTAAATCATACTCCATTATATACTAATACCAATTATACAGATCTATACATGTATCTTATAACAGGAAAATTTACACTGGATTAATAAATATTGTACCTATTTTAATCTTCATTCGAGAAGTTCTGTTATTTTTTATTTATTTTTGTAAATAAATAAAAATTTTGATATCCTGTACTGTTTCTATACATTTCACACTATTATTTTTTCGTTTTCTTGGAACGTTCTAGAGACTCCATCTATAGTATCTACTATCAATATACTCTGATTGAACATACTAGGAGTTGTGACTTTGCCGTGGAAGTCTCCGTACGGACCCAAAAATGGTTCAATATCGTCTGTAATGTCGGTATCGTTATCCCCTCTTATTAAAAATACTGAAGACGGTTTTATATCTTTGCATGGTATTCTCATCTTATATTTATTGCCTCGTATAACATATGTTACTTCATATATCTCTCTCTTTTTAATCACTGTTTTGTTTATACGTTGTGATAATGTATAAAATAATGATTGTAATATAAGTACAATACTTACCCATACAATTACGAATACGTTTTTATGAAATTTTGACACAATTCCATTTAATGTTCGAAATTTACGGTATTTTCTGATTACAATAGTTGAAACAATTTGAGGACCGTCAAAATATGAGAATATGACCATTGGTATTATATATAAAGGACTATAAAGTAATGTAAACATTTTTATTACTTAATTTATATCTTTAAAATAAATTAAGTAAACTTACATATCTAAGATAAACATGGAGTCTTTTTCTGTGAGGACTTCGTCATAGACTCCTTACATGCTCTTGCAATATCTTTTCTACTTGAATTCATTGTGTTTAGAAACACTTGTATAAGTATCGCGTCCCGATGTTTTTCATACATTTCACTTCTAATATTGACATTATGTTCCTCGCATATATTTCTAACCATATCATCTATTCTTTCTATTACTTCGTTCGGAGATCCAGTCAATTCAAGTGGATGTCTCGTCTTTACTTTGCGGTTTAGGCTATTTTTATAATTGTTCAAAGTTGAATAATCTGTGTCTGAGTTAAACGATTTAACTGAACCGTGTATAGATTTTTTATATACAGTATTGTCTTTATTTTCTCCTTCTTCTTCTTGTTTTTTCATAAGATTCTCATGCGTAAGTGCAGAAACTTTTGTTGCTGTATTAGAATTAGCCGCCCTACGAGAATTAGCCGACCTATACGACTTAGATTGTTGTTGATGATTAGATTGTTGATGTTGACGATTAGATTGTTGATGTTGTTGACGACGATTAGATTGTTGATGTTGTTGACGACGATTAGATTGTTGATGTTGATGATTAGATTGTTGTTGACGATGATTAGATTGTTGATGTTGTTGACGATGATTAGATTGTTGATGTTGTTGACGACGATTAGATTGTTGATGTTGTTGACGATGATTAGATTGTTGACTGGGTGTAGACATCACAGATTCTGTTTCGTTATAAGTTTCTTTATTATTATTAATTATATCGTCTACATCGTATTGTCTATCGTTAAAAAGTTTATCAAAAGATCCTAGAGAAGTCCCTGACACCGATTCTGACCTGATATCGCTAATTATACTATCTATTTCTGACATTTATTCTCATTACAGATTCCTTTAAGTGAAAGTTTCAAGTGTAATCTATAAATATTCTTAATACTACCCAACTATATAAATCGATACTGAAATATATTATACTCTACTCTATTGTAAATCGCTATTCGCCCATCCAATAATAGAGTAATCTAATCTACCTCCAGCATTTCCCGTTTTCAGTGATTCTTCATTTCCTCCTAAACCAATGTCATCCACCCCGCTGTGAATAACAATACTCCTTCCAACAATAGAAAGAGGACCATTCAACGTTATCTTATGATCTTGATAAATAAACATGTATTTACCTGATTCGTCTAATGTTATATTTCCGACCAAATCTCCTGCGTGAGATGGACGAGTAGTATCAAATGTATATCCGTGTGTTGTACTGTAAGGATTCCAGTGAGAGCCTAAACTTTTACATCCTTCCCGTAAATCTCCGTACGTATGGATATGACAAGCATATTCTTTATTTGGAGGTCCTTTAATATCAAAAACAACCGTCACGTGTTGTTGATAATTGCATTGATGAAATATCACTGATCCCGTAATTATCCCGTTGAAATATGCAATAGATTCCTTGCACGTCATTTATATTTATAAATAATATATATAAGAATTATACAGTACAATTCACAGTACGAGTGAAATAAATTTCTTTACGTTAGAATTTAGCGGATTATGATGAAAGAGTATTCGACACTCGAGATCAACGAGCAATATCGTGATGTTTTTACACATCTACTATACGTACACGTATGGTAAGAATGTAATTCTTAGTTTCCCAACAACATACATTCCAATATCTGGTTGATTTTAATGAGTTTCATACTTTTACTAAAGAAGTATGTCAAGTTTTGTAGGGATCGAATTCGTTTTTATATATGTTTCGTATTTGGCGGTGGATCACGATGAAATACTAGAACTTGGACTCTCTTTATTATTTACATTTGTTTCATTGTTGATATTTACGTGTGGAATTAGAGGCTTAAATGTGTTTCCGGTAATGGACCAAAATCCTGGACCTTCTTTGAATAAAAATGCATTTCCAATGAAATATATAAACAAAGAAAGAGTAATTAGTCCGATAAAACCCCATATAATCCACGGTTTTATATTAGCTACAGTTTCGTTGGAAGGTCCAATCATCTTGACAAGCATATTCTGTATGAATTGTATCATTTTGTTGTATATTACTTAATTACATCTGTTCTTTAAAATGAGGTATCAATATTTTATAAGAAACATACTTATAAAATAATATGTATCTACTTTGTTAAATGCAGTTTTGTAACTTCTCCAATAATTTTAGTCTTTCCTTCAGATAAGAATAATCTATACCCTATTTTTATAAATTCAGAACGATACTTAAATCTAAATAACACAACACCCTTATCCCCAACTCTAATGATATTTTTATTACCCTCCTCTTTACGATCACTATCTTTGCTAAGAATTTTAACAAGCAACCCTGTTTGACGAATAGAACATGTATGAATCACTGCTTCATACCCTTCTTTTACAGTAGTAGCATGACTTTTTAATACTTTAATTTCCGCCTCGAACTCAATAGTTGCACTTGGATTTATTTTCGGTGAAACTATTACATTTCCTTTCCGTATTTTATCTTTATCGACGTTCCTTAGTCCTATACATACATATGTAGCAAAATCTGCTTTGTCTATAGGAACTCTCTTGCACTGTAAGCTTCTTATTAACACGTTTTCGAACTTACCATTATCTGGACCGATTAATAATTTATCTCCTATTTTTAATGTTCCAGTAATAAGATTTCCTCCAACTACCAATCCAACACCCTTAATGTTCTTATATATCTTATCAATGTGATATTCAACTGGATCATCATCTTTGTATTTTTTCGTTCTCTTTTTGGTTAAATTGAGAAACATCTTTAAATTCTCTATACCATCTCCGTCAACATTTGAGACGTGAAAGATAGGTACAAGAGCGTTATGATGAAGTTTTTCGGCGCATAGAAATATATCATCTGTATTTTTTACTTTGTATGGAGCACGACGAATACTTGGAAGTCTTAACAAACTGTATAATTTTTCCATAGTTTCTGTGTATACATTCTTTCTATCCTTAACTATATCCATCTTCGTTATAACAACGATAAACGGAATTTTTAGAGTCAGACATAAAAATATATGCTCTCGTGTCATTCTAGTTAATCCCATATTAGCACCAACAATAACAAAACACATGTCTGGAAAAGTTGACGAAAGTCCAAGAATAGTTGTTTTCAAATATTTTTCATGCCCGCATAGATCATTGAAACTTATCACTTTTCTACTCCTCTTCACGATCTCAGGCCATGTCATTTTTCCTAATCTGTCATTATTTACAGTATTACCCTTATCATCAAATCCTAATATATGATGAGCAATACTACTGGTTCTACCAGATGATTGTTCGTGAGGATAATTTAGAATTGATGTACGTGCTTTTCCTCTTCCGTCGTCTAAATATCCTGCTGTTAAAACACCCAGTAGAGTCGATTTACCAGCGTCAACTGAGCCTGTAACTGCTACTCTGATATCTATATACTTATCTGAATTATTCTCCCTAATTAGTAACTCGTAAACTTTCTTATTATTTATACAGGAATTGTCGGACCTGTTTTGTTTAGAATTACAACAGGAATCCTTTTCATATATAGACGTAATAGTGTAATTACATGATCTAGCAATCTTATCCAAATATAATAAAGTTTCATTATATTCTTCATCAGTAATTCCCTCTACGCTTCCATCATCATTTATACCCAAATGATATGTGCACTCACCGCCTCCTTCAGACATTCTAAATCTAAGTTGAGTTGTAAGTTGATCTAATCTATGTCGTGTCTTATTTGTTACTTTTAATTTATATTCAACGTTTCCATAGTACTCTTCTGCCTTCATTTTATTTAAAGATGGTTTAACCTTTAAGTAAAAACTTATATCAATAGAACCTATGTACAAAAAGTTAAATAGTCCTTTGATATTTCTGGTTCAATCCCCATAGACGATGATAGATAAGAAAGACAAATTTTTGACACACTTTGCTCCGCATCTGCTTTTGTACTTCCCTTAGCATGAGCTATAGGTTGTTTATATCCATTATTATGTAATATGAATAAATTTACACTTGAATATATTATCTCTGTACCTTCCTGATCTTCTCTAATAGTTTCATCATTGTATTCCAATCTTCCAATATCTTTCCGTTTGTCAAATATTTGCTTAAGTATAGTTTTAGAGTCAAATAAATCGTAATAATCTAGAGATATATCAACCATTTCGTCATACATACTTTTAATGATATTAGGCACAATTGCTAATCCAATATTAGTACGGATCTTTTCATCCAATAATATAGAAGTCGCTCCAATCATTGATTCTAGACATTTTGATAATATTAAGTCAATATTTTTCGATCTCACATCAACTGCGGTGGTAATAAAAGGCCATATATCAAGATTTTTAGCTAAATATATAAAAGTTTTCTTTGGATCGTGTACAATCTTTAATCTAGCCATTATTGGAACACCAGCGGGACACTGTATTTGCGGAAACTTTTCATCGAAATACCATACAAGTAATGATTTCGCAATGGTATTTCCAATAAATCTCATATATTCATAGTTATTCTTTTGATCTGCAGATTGATGTGTAAATGCAATATCCCATACTTTCATTGCATCAGGACTTAATAGTTGTTGAATCCATTCATCTTTAAGTTTACCACGTTTAAGAAACTTATATATGAGTTTAACAAATTTATCACCTCGTATTCCTTGATAAATTTCTATATGTTCAGATTCTATTTCAACTCTTTTTTCGGCAATTGTATCGTTGACCATAAATCCTTCAGGAATCTCGGGATTTATGTTCTGAGACGATAGATGATCGAGAGCAGCTTTTGCAGTTCTTTGTTCAGCAAGTGCTTTTAACGGACCGCTTGATTCTCCAATTATATATTTTTCTTGAGGGGATACTATTCTCACTATCTGTACGATTGAACGAGTAAAATCAGAGTTGTAATCGTTTTGTGTTCGGTTAATATATTTCAAAGTTCCTAATTCTTTTCTCTTGTCAAAAATCTGTTTGAGTATAGTCTTCGAATCATATAATTTATAATAATCCAATGATATATCTATATCACTATATAAATTTTTGACGATATCGGGAACTAAGGCAAAACCAACATTCTTCTTAACACGTGTATTAAGCAATAATGTAATTAATCCAAATACAGCCTCTAAACAATCTTCCAGAAAAGATTTCATTCGTCTCTTTCTCGCTTCAACATTTGCCGTAATGTAAGGCCAGAATCCGAGATTCTCAGCAATCATATAAAAAGATTGCTGACTAACATAATTAATTTTAAGTCTGCCCAATACTTGAACTCCTGCAGGTGTTCTTATGTGAGGAAAGCGGTCGTTCATATACGTAACTATAGAAGCATTTAATATCGAATCTCCTAATATTTCGATGTATTCGTAATTATTCCTATGATTTGCCGATTTGTGTGTAAATGCTATATTCCATAGTCGCATCGTAGAAGGTGTAACTAATATTTGAATATACTTATCCGGAAGACCACCCTTTTTAAGGAACCCCTTAATAAGGTCAACAAATTCCTGACCCCTAATTCCTTGATAAATTCCTTCGTGTTGTTGTTTTTGCATCATTATTGTTATAGTATATCTTTATAGATCCACATTTTTTTCATTTTGATTAATTACCTGATCATTCATTTACATATTATTGCCAATTATATCAGATCCATATAATTGGCAATGTAGTCAATTATCTCAACGTACATTATCTATCTTTTACAATGTATGTAATTTTGTACATGTTCGTAACAACGTTGTCATCTTTATTCGTATGTTTTTTAGAATTATCCGTATATTATCCTCAGTACAACATTTAGATCCACAAATTTAATCAGGTACCATATTGTGACTAGGACCCCTTCCATAAAATACAAACAATGGTCGTTCTTATCGTCCTTAACCCATCATCTTTTTTCAGTATTATGTACAGGCATAACTCTTTCCTTTATTTGTATGCATTTTTATCGTCACCTTTATGCATTGATACCACGGTATTGCACCGTAATAAGACATTCTTAAATTAGCATCGTTCAATTTAGATAGTTTTATATTTGTTTGGTCACATCCGCTGTCACTGTTACATGTAAAATATAAAATAGTCATCGTTATTCCCCATACGAATAGTATAATAAGTACTAAAGCATCATATTATTAATCATTTGTATTATTTATATACATGTATATAAATAATATAAAAATGTCAACAGATTTACAACGAGGAACTGACATAGCCAGATATTATCAAGATTTATTAGAAAACCCTCCATCAATGGTTTCTTATAATCCTGATGCTTTAAAAATATTAATAGAACGAGCTAAAAAAGGTCTTTCACCAGAAGATGCTTTCACTATTGGAACGTTAGCCGGACCTATTTCATCAAAGGGATGGGATATAGTTCAACACGAACCTTTCTATTTTCCAGAAGATAACGGTCCGCACTATGATATCAGGAAAGAATGGTGGTATATAATTTGTAGTTTTGATGTTACTGGACATAAAAATCCGCTATCAGTTTTAATTGTTTTTACTAGAAGAGGTACCGTGCCATCTTACATGCGGAGGGCTGGTCAGGACGGTAAAGATTCGCAAGTTGTTTGTTTACAGACATATGTAACTATTCCGTCGAAGGATGATCATTATTCTTTTCGATATTATACAGACGGAAATTCTGCAACTATGAAATCAAAACCATTCGAACTATCGACGCCAGACACATTTTATATTAAAAGTGTTTCAGATGACTCTATTTTTCCCATGGACATATCAATCAAATACGGTTCTAAAATTGATATTCATATAACACTTACTTCTTCAAATAATCCTACGTGGTTTCCTCAGGGTAATAACGGATGTGCTCCATGTATTTCAGGAATAGGGTATAGATATTATTCTTCTCCTAATATTATAGCACAAGGTAGTATAAAGGTTGAAAGTAATACATTTGATAAAATAAAGGGTTCTGCTTGGATAGACCATAATTGGGAATCACGTATAAACCCTTTGGGTTATACGAAAAATTACTATTTGAGATCATTATCAAACATAAGTCAATTCATTGGTACTCCAAAGATAAATATTAGATGGAACTGGTTCTTTGTTCGTTTGGATAATGATACAGAAATTACTTCAGCGCTGATACCTGCTCCTGACCAAAACACTAAAGATAAATTTGATCTAACTAAGTCGATACTATTATACAACTTCGAAAATATGAAGAGAAAAAACATACCAGGACATGTAAATTACACCAGTTTTATTAAGAGTCCTACAGGTACAACATACCCAATAGGTTGGCATCTATATTTTCCAAGCGAAGATATCTCTATAACACTCACACCTACTGTAACTAATCAATTCTGTTATGCAGAAGATAATTCTGAATTTATGGGAGCAGGGGTTGTTGTAGACGGTACAAAAGACGGTAAAAAGATAACTGGTACAGGATTTGTGAAATGTATACATTATGAAAGTGATCACGAATTTATAAATAATTCATTGAAAAGTTTAGATTATACTAGTGATAAAATTAACGATGTTATTCAATCTTTTTACCCAGTAAAACCGAACGGTTGGTTATTTGCTTTCTCTTTATTTATTGCAATTCTCCCTTTGCTTCTAATTATATTAGTTACGGTTTTTATGGTGTTGATTATACAAATGAATATGAAAGATAAGAAGAATGCATAATCTTATATTCTATTCAGAAGATAATCACAGATTAAGTAAAAACATTCCACATACCATTATACATGGTTTAGACGATATATTTGAAATATGTATTTGTCAGTTGTGTTCAGCTTTTTCTCTCAAATGTTTTTTGCTAGTTATATAAGTTTTTAATCTATCTTTTCATTCTTTCTTTTTGTCATATAATAATTATATGGGTTCCATCTCAAAACACGCATGTTCTTTCCCAATGATTCCCTCTTCTTCACATTCTCCTAGTTCAACATAATTTATAGATGTATAAATTATCTGGTCTATATAGTTGACACCCTCCTACACTTTTCAGACTTTATCGCTACATAATAATCCATTCATTCCCAAATGTTTATCTAGATAATCAGACCAATCTTTCTCTTTCTAGTATGTTTACTCGTAACAGTGTTATAACAGCTATTACAAATATTATATACAATCGACTTGATCACAAGGATGTCATTTTATCGATTTAACGTCATTTAAATTAACAATACTGAAACGATATATTCCAATAGTAACAGTTACAGAATAACTGTTACTATTGGAATATACATTATACTGATATTACATTGAAGTCTCCCCATGCGGCTAAGGAAATTTCCGGTATTTTTCCAGAAAATCGTTTCTTTACCTTGCGCATATTGATATTAGTGTAATTTATGATCTCTTCCAGACTATTAATTAACAATGTATTATCATCTGAGTTCATTGCGTGATTGATTATATCTGTAGACGCCTGTGAAAACATTGCAAAAATTTGATGTATCTCTGTGTCTTTCTCCCTCTTCTTATGTCTTTTTTTCAGATTACGGAACCACTCTTCTTTAGATATTTCGCCCAGTAGATATCTGATACGAAGATCAGTATTGTCGCTAATATCTAATCGCATGGGATACACTCTCATTTCTATATCATTAATATGATTAATCAAAGTATGACATGAAATAATTTTATTTATGTCTGTAAATTTGACTCCTCCAGTATTAAGATGTCTGTGAAACATATCAACGGACGGTAACCCGTTTATACAGTTATTTTCGGTATTATTTTGATTTAACCTTTGCCATTCAACCATATGAGGGTTATGAAACCATTCACCGCTTACTTCTTTTCCTGTTCTCCAGTCAAATCTAGTATGACATAATGTACAGAACATTTGAGAGCATCCACTTATTTTATGAATGGGAACTCTACATTTTGGACATGGTTTACTATCTTTTTTTATAACATTGACTGATTCTATATCGTCAATGTTACATATATGGCCTTCAGTTTTTATATTATGACATTTTCCACATACTTTTTCGTTGCATATACCACACTTCTTATTCTCTCCTTTTACAAATCCTCTACAATTTTTTTTGGGACACGGACACATGATTCTTACAGCAGTTAATTCTGTTACTGGAGTGAAGGCAGTTGAATAATCCGTAGCATTTCGTAATTCTCTGATTCTCTCTCTTACATCATTCAAACTTCTAATCAACGTCTTTTCTTCACTTTTCAGATTGTCAATATCGCGGTATCTACTTCTTTCTATCATAGTTTGTTCTACAAGTACCTGTGTGGAAGGAAGTAATGTTTCTTCAGTTTCTAAATAAATTTTAACTCTGTGATTTCTGTATTGATTGTTGTGAAATACCTTAGGAGTAACTTCACAAATAAAATCCAGAGTCCATTCTTTCGAACAATGCATACACTTTGGTCTTTCACTGTTTAGTCCTAGAAGATATCCTCGTGTACAACTTTGACAAGCCTGTTCTTTACAATAAGGACATGTTATGACCTTACGATTGGATTTATTAAATTTTTCGGTACAGATTGTACAATTAGACATTATGAATTAGGTCTCAAACTTATAAATAAAAATCATTTTGACTGTATATAAATGACATCTGAATTAAATGTCAAATGGATTAATAGCGAATCAAGTACAAACCATACAGGTGATTTACTTAGTTGTCCTCCCGACTATTTCCTGTCAGGATTATGCGGAGGAGGACATAAGGAAGATTGTAAATATACTGAAAACGGTAAACAGCATACTACAAATTCAAGAATAAAATGTACACAATTACCCTCAGGTTCACATATTTGGGGTAAATTTACTGATCAATCAAAAAGTTGGGACTATGGAGTATCTTGCCCAGGACCAAATTCTCAGGATCAAGTAGGTATAGGTGCTTGTATGAGTGGAGGAGACCTTGATTGTACTATTACAGGAAAAAAAGGAGATAACGGTACAAAGTATGCAAAACAAATCGCGTGTAGTAATATTTCTAACCCCCACTTTGCACCTAAAACGGATTTAGACTATTACTACTTCGTAGGAGATCAAGGTGCTTCGGAAGGATGTAAGTCCGGATATGCAGTCACATCATTTTGTAATGGAGGGGCAGATCTAAATTGTATGTTACCAAAAGACGCCAAGAAACCAAATAAAGACTCAGATAATAAGGGTAGAACTATATGTAGTAAAAGTGTATGTAAAGACCTAACATCAAAATCATCATACTGGATGAAATGCACGCAATGTGATGATTGTATAATTCATCCGGCATGTACTCCTAATGGAGGAGAATGCGGTGAGAATGGTACTTGTGATGTAAGTACTGGTAAGTGTGTATGTAATCCTATTTGGGAAGGAGATCGTTGTGACATAAATCCATGCCAATCTACCGACTGCGGTAGTGGGAAATGCGATACAAGTAATGGGAAATGTGTTTGTTATCCCAATTGGATTGGTTCTAATTGTAATACAATGATACTCCCAAATAATCAAGATTGTATAGACAAGGACTGTGGTAAGAATGGTATATGCGTAGGTAATGGTATATGTTTATGCAAGGATGGATGGACTGGACCTGATTGTAATAAAAGCATAA
>JGI24539J26755_10000265_pt1 | contig 24178 bp, 20 predicted proteins | sample NorSeaMetagenome_2_FD_26755 | JGI IMG/M metagenome (IMG submission 26755) | reverse complement strand
GGAATTGTTCAAGAAAGACCTGTTTTTAGTAATATTAATAATGGTATAGGTTTATTTTCTTCTAGATTTACTTATAGTGATGTAAATAACATCAAGTTAACTAACAACACTCTTAATTACATTGTTAATGATTTAAATCTTGGTTTTGAATAAATGACATTTTGTCGTTATTTTTTTATTTTTAAATCATTTATTTCCTTTTTTGTCAGTTTGTTTTATTGAATTTCTTTTTGGAATACTAATTGCAGTAGTTATTAATTTGAAAGTAATTATTAAAATTTAAATAAAATAAAATGAGTAAAATTATTGGTATAGACTTAGGAACAACAAACTCTTGTGTTTCAGTAATGGAAGGAAATGAGCCTGTTGTTATTCCAAATGCTGAAGGAGGACGAACTACGCCCTCTATAGTTGCATTTATTGAAGGTGGTGAAAGAAAGGTAGGGGATAGTGCAAAGCGACAAGCAATCACTAATCCTGAAAAAACAATTTCATCTATAAAAAGATTTATGGGAGAAAGTTTTTCATCAATGAGTAAAGAAATTAAAAATGTTTCTTACAAAGTTGTTAAAGGAGATAATAACACTCCTAGAGTAAAAATTGATGATAGACTTTATACTCCTCAAGAAATCTCAGCAATGGTTCTACAAAAGATGAAAAAGACTGCCGAAGACTATCTTGGTCAAACAGTAACTGAAGCTGTAGTTACAGTTCCTGCATACTTTAATGACGCACAAAGACAAGCTACAAAAGAAGCTGGTGAAATTGCTGGTCTTACAGTTAAAAGAATTATTAATGAGCCTACAGCTGCTGCATTAGCATATGGTCTTGATAAGTCAGATAAGGACAGAACAATTGCTGTCTTTGATTTAGGAGGTGGTACATTTGATATCTCTATTCTTGAGCTTGGAGATGGTGTATTTGAAGTTAAATCAACTAATGGTGATACACATTTAGGTGGTGATGATTTTGACCAGGTAATTATTGATTGGTTAGCTGAGGAATTCAAGAAAGATGAAAGTATGGATTTAAGAGAAGATCCTATGGCATTACAGCGTTTAAAAGAAGCTGCAGAAAAAGCAAAGGTTGAACTTTCAAGTTCTACACAAACAGAAATTAACCTTCCTTATGTTACAGCTACTGCTTCAGGACCTAAACATCTTGTAAGAACATTAACTAGATCACAATTTGAACAATTAGCTGATACATTAATTCAAAATACTATTAAACCTTGTAAAAGTGCTTTAAAAGATGCTGGAATGACAGCATCAGATATTGATGAAGTTATTTTAGTTGGTGGATCTACTAGAATGCCTGCTATTCAAGATGTTGTTGAAAAACATTTTAAGAAAGCGCCTTCTAAAGGTGTTAATCCTGATGAAGTTGTTGCTGTTGGAGCTGCAATCCAAGGTGGAGTACTCTCAGGAGATGTTAAAGATGTTCTTCTTTTAGATGTTACGCCTTTATCACTTGGAATTGAAACTATGGGAGGTGTAATGACTAGATTAATAGACTCTAATACTACAATTCCTACTAAGAAATCAGAAGTGTTTTCAACTGCAGCTGATAATCAGCCTGCTGTTGATATTCATGTTCTTCAAGGTGAACGACCTATGGCAGCTGATAACAAATCTATTGGAAGATTTCAGTTATCTGATATTCCACCTGCACCTAGAGGAGTTCCTCAAATTGAAGTTACTTTTGACATTGATGCTAATGGAATTTTAAATGTTTCAGCTAAAGATAAGGCCACTGGAAAAGAGCAACATATTAAGATTGAAGCTTCTTCTGGTCTTTCTGAAGCAGAAATTGATAAGATGAAGAAGGAGGCAGAAGCTAATGCAGATGCAGATAAGAGTGCTAAGGAAAATATTGATAAAATAAATGGCGCTGATGCGATGATTTTTCAAACTGAAAAGCAACTGAAAGAATTTGGAGATAAATTATCTGATGATAAGAAAGCTCCAATTGAGGAAGCTTTAACAGAATTAAAGACTGCTCATACAAGTAAAGATCTTACTTTAATTGACTCTGCAATGGAAAAGATTAATGCTGCATGGAAAGTTGCTTCAGAAGAGATGTATAAAGCTACTGAAGAAGCTAAAGGAGCTAATGCTGATCCTGGTGCTAACACTGATACTCCTTCAGATGATGTTACTGATGTTGATTTTGAAGAAGTTGAAGATGATAAGAAGTAGTTGTTAATTGTAAGTTTATTTAAAAAGGTCCTAATTTATTTTAGGGCCTTTTTTATTTTAAGATATTAAGTAAAATCTCTTCCATTTTTTCATACCCTTTTTTATTAGGATGAACTAAATCATATTTTGAAGTATATTGTGGTGTTTTTAAACCACCTCCCCAGTCTGTCATTTTAGAGTAGTAATCAATAAATGCAATATTATTTTCTTTACAATAATTTTTTAATAATGAGTTTAAGTATATAACTTTATAAGTAGGATTAATTGATAAGTTCCACATAAACTTATTAGCTGGCAATACTGAGCATACTATTACATTAATATTTTTTTCAGTCGCTAATTCTGTCATCTTTATAATATTTTCTGCAATTTCATAAATAGTAATTGGTCCCATATTTTGTGCTATATCATTTATTCCAGCTAAAATAATTACTGAATAGGGATTTTCATCAATAACATCTATCTGAAATCTTTTTAACATTTGGGTAGTAGTCTGACCACTTATTCCCTTGTTAATGTATAATTCATTTATACTAAAAAAATTAGTGTATTGAGGCCAAAATTCTGTAATTGAGTTTCCTAAAAAAACTATTTTTCTATTTTTTTTTAAAACATGATTTGTATCATTAGCCTCTAGAATATTAACTGAAGAAATAATAAGTATTAATAGAAATGATTTAATATGAAATTTTCTTAGCATTAGTAATGCTTATATTTTTCAAAAGATTTAATAAGAAATATAATTACAAGCAATTCTATAATCAATAGGAAATAGTGTATATAGAATACCTGACTTTGATTATCAATAATATTAAATTGATATTCTATAAAATTATAAAAAAGATACGAGACTGCCAGCCCAACAAGATACCCAAATTGTTTAGAAATATCAACAAGAGTTAAAATTCTATCTTTTTTTAAAAGTAAGGTTTCTCCTCTAACTAAGTATGATCCAAACATAAAAGTAATCTGATATCCAATATAAACTAGTAAGGCAATTTGGTAATTAAATGAAAAAAGTAGAAAGGCAATTATAACAGCTAAGATTATTAATTCAACAAACAATGATATTCTATAAAAATAGTTAATATTTAGAATTTTAGAGTATTGGGTTGCTACAAGAAGCATNCAGATTGCTAAAACTATACCTCCTGCTGAATATACTGCAGGCTCAAGAGGTGCGTAAATAGTAAAGATNCTTCCAAGTGATGTTCCTAAGAATATAGAATTAAGAAATTTATATTTTATAAAGTTTCTGTTATTTATTCTTAGTTTTTTCATTTTTAATAATGGCTAGTAGTATGTTAATCTTCTAACTTTTGAAATTTGTTTTGCTAGTCGTATAACCTGTTTTGTATATCCAAATTCATTATCATACCANACATAAAGAACTANATCATGACCATCTTCAGTAACAATTGTTGCTTTACTATCAAATACTGAACAACAAGGGTTACCAACTATGTCTGTAGAAACTAAATCTGGATCAATTTGATAATTAATTTGATTTACTAAATCACCATTTAAAGCCTCATCTCTAATCAAATTATTGATTTCTTGAATATTAGTTTTTTTCTTAATATTTAATCTCATTATTGCAAGTGAAACATTTGCTGTTGGCACTCTAACAGCATTTGCAGTAAGTTTTCCACTTAGAGAGGGTATAACTTTAGTTACTGCCTTTCCAGCTCCTGTTGTTGTAATTACCATATTAATAGCTGCAGATCTTCCTCTTCTAGGTTTTTTATGCATATTGTCTAATAAATTCTGATCGTTTGTATAAGAATGAACAGTTTCTAAATGACCATTTTTTATTTCAAATTTATCTTCTATAATTTTTAATATAGGAGCAATACAGTTAGTAGTACAAGAAGCTGCAGAGAAAATATTGTTATTGTCAACATTTAATCCTTTGTTATTTATTCCGTAAACTATATTTGGCATTTCAGTACCAGGAGCCGTTAGTAAAACTTTATTTACTCCTTTTGACTTTAGGTGAGCTGATAATGCTTGCTTTGAAGTAAAGGCACCAGTATTATCTATTAATAAAGCATTTTTAATTCCATACTCTTCATAATTAATACTATGAGGATTAGAACCATCAATAAGATGAATAATTTGACCGTTTACTATTATTATTTTTTTTTCTAAATCAATATCTACAACTCCATTAAAAGCACCGTGAACAGAATCATTTCTAAGTAAATTTGCTCTTTTAATAATTTGTTCATCAGTAATATTTCTAACTACAATCGCTTTTAACCTCATTTGTTGTCCTTTGCCAGCTTGTCTAACAAGTTCTCTGGCAGCTAGTCGTCCAATTCTTCCAAAACCAAAAAGAATAATATCTCTAGGTAAAAAATCATTTTTAGCATTAATAATTTCAGTAAGTTTCTCATTTAAAAAATCATTGATATTTACTGATTTTTCCTCAACGAATTCTGCAGTAAGTAAACCAATATCTAATTTAGATGGTGGTAGATTTAGCTTATTAATCTCTTTAACTAATTCTAAGGCTGTTTGAATATCAATTTTTCTCTTTACAACGTTTTCTGCATATGAAAATAATCTCATAAGTTCAGTTACTCCAACGTCTAAAATATTTTGTCTAAAAAGTACAATTTCAATGCCCTTATCATACATCAATTGTCCGCAGTAGTTTAATAAGTTAACTGCAGTTTTTTCATTTGAGATCCAATTATTAAATTGGTCATTATAAAGTTCTTGATTAATCATTTTTGTGTTTAGTTTTAGTATTGCAAATTTATGTTTTTCTATTTATAAATATGTTCTTGTCCATAATTATTAAATTGTACTTTTACAATATGATTATAGAATTTTATAAATATCAAGGCACTGGTAATGATTTTATTATTATTGATGATAGAGATAATTCTTTTAATACGTCTGATTCTTTACTTATTAAATCCTTATGCGAAAGGAAAATGGGTATTGGAGCAGATGGTTTAATTTTATTAAGAAATCATGATACATATGATTTTAGAATGATATATTTTAATAGTGATGGTTTAGAATCTACATTATGTGGTAATGGTGCAAGATGCATTGTAGCCTTTGCATATTTACTAGAGATAACGAAAGAAAAATCAAGTTTTATAGCTATTGATGGTTTGCATGATGCTAATATTTCTGATGATGAAGTCTCAATTAAATTTAAAGATATTTTGAAAATTAATAGTGATAATGATTGTTTTATTATTGATTCAGGCTCACCCCATTTAATAAAAACTGTTTCTAATATTAATGATGTAGATGTTGATGTAGAAGGTTCCAAAATTAGAAATTCTAATAAATTTAAATCAGAAGGTATTAATGTGAATTTTATTGAATATAATGATATTCTAAAAATTAGAACTTATGAAAGAGGTGTTGAATCAGAAACTCTTTCTTGTGGAACTGGAGCTGTTGCTTCAGCTATTGCAATTCATCATTCTGGAATAGTAGATGAGAATATTATTTCTCTAGTTACTAGGGGAGGTGATTTATCAGTAATGTTTGAAGAATTTAATGGTATTTATAGAAATATATGGCTTACAGGTNCAGCTAATTTAGTTTATATTGGAGAATTTGAATGTTAGATGAAAATAATATTTCTCTACGATTATTAAAAGAATCTGACTTAGATTTTCTTTATTCGATTGAAAACGATCCTTTAAATAAACAATATAATGAAGATTTTCAATATTTTTCAAAAGATACCTTAAAAAAATACATAAAAAATTCAACAGCAGGAATTGAAATTTTTGGCCAACTTAGATTTGTTATTTCTTTAGAAAATAAACCTATCGGTTTAATTGACTTATTTGAATATAATTCATTATTAAAGCAGGCAGGAATTGGTATCTTTATTTTAGATTGCTTTAGGAATCAACAATATGGATATAAAGCCTTGAATCTATTAATATCTTACTCTTGGAATAATTTAGATTTATTATTTTTATTTGCTAATATTAAAAAGGATAATATGGAAAGTTTAAACCTTTTTACTAAATCAGGTTTTTCGTATATAAATGATAATCTATATCAATTAAGTAGATGAAGTTTCTTTTTTCCATTTTTCTTATATTATTTCTATTTGCATGCGAAAGAGGAGGGGTCGTTGAGTATAATCAATATTTAAATCATAATGACACAGTTAAATATGTTGGCAAAGAACAGTGTAAGAACTGTCATGTAGATATTTATAATTCGTATATTCAAACAGGTATGGGTAAGTCAATATCTTCAGCTACTAAATTTTCTTCAAATCTATCTGATTACCCCTTAGCTATTTATGATTCAATTAAAGATTTTTATTATCTACCACTATGGAAAAATGATAGTTTATGGTTAAGAGAGTATCGTCTTAAATCAGGTGATACTGTTCATAAAATCGAAAAGAAAGTTGATTATATTATTGGCTCTGGCCATCATACAAATTCTCATTTATTTGAAATTAATGGATATTTACACCAAATGCCCTATACTTACTATACCCAAGATAGTGTTGAGGATTTACCCCCTGGTTATGAAAATGGAAATAATTCCAGATTTTCTAGAGAAATTAATTTTGAATGTATAAGTTGTCATAATGCTTATCCTGATCATGTTAAAGGTTCAAATAATAAATTCAATCATATTCCTTCAGGTATAGATTGTGAAAGATGTCATGGTCCTGGAGAATTACACGTTAAACAAAAAAGTCTAGGAGATATTATTGATACTTCAAAATATATTGACTATTCAATTGTTAATCCATCTAAACTATCACGTGATTTACAATTTGATGTTTGTCAAAGATGTCATTTACAAGGGACAGCTGTTCTACATGATAATAAGACATTTAAGGATTTTAAACCTGGCATGCATTTAAATCATTTTATTGATGTGTATCTTCCAAAGTATAAAGATGATGATGGATTTATTATGGCTTCTCATGTTGAGCGTTTAAAACAAAGTGAATGTTTTAAGAATTCTGATATGACATGTGTGAATTGTCATAATCCACATAAAAGTGTTCAGACTCTTAGTGATAATTATTTTGATAAAAAATGTATGGATTGTCATAAGTTATGTGAAGAAGACAAGAATATTGCTAATTGCTCTAGTTGTCATATGCCAAATTCATCTTCGATTGATATTCCACACGTTTCTATTACTGATCATAAAATTTCTATTCCTAATGTAAAGACTTACAATAATCCTAAAAAAGATAAAAAAGAATTTCTAGGTCTTTTTTCTATAAACAATGATAATCCTACTTCCATATCAAAAGCAATTGCTTATCTTAAAAGATATGAGAGCTTTGAAGAGAACCCTATTTATCTTGATAGTGCTTTTATATATTTAAATATTTCAGATAATGCTAGTTCTTTTCCATTTTACATTCAATATTATTATCTNAAATATGATTATTATAATTTAATTAATTATCATTTATCTTCAGATTCAAATTATTATGCCTTTCATAATTCTGAGGTTTTATCTCTAGCTTTTTCTAGAATTGGCGAAGCATATGCAAAAAATGGAATTGTTGATGAAGGAATTAAGTTTTTTAAAAAAGCTATTATTTTATCTCCATTTATTTTAGATTATCAGTTTAAGCTTGTAGAATTACATATAACTAATGATCAGTTTGATGAGGCATATATCTTGCTAGAAAGTATAAAACTGCTTAATCCTGAAAGAAAAGAAGTGTATTTAAATATTGGTTATTTATCTATATTACAGAATAAATATGAATTGGCTGAGGCATCTCTTAATATTGCAATTAGTTTTGATCCTGATTATATAATTGCTTATGAAAATCTTGTACTATTATATATTAAAAAGAATAATATAAATTTGGCGCTTAAAAATATTATGAAAATTTTAGAAATTGAACCAAATAATATAAAGGCAAAATTAATGAAGAATAAATTAAGTTGAAATCAAAAAAAACTAAAAATTCTCTAGTAAAAGTTATTGCTGGAGTTATTATTATAGGTATTTTTTCAATATCATATATTGCTTTTGAGCTATACAAAAAGGTGTTTAAAGCTAATATTAAATTTGGTGAAGATATTGAAGAAAGATATGTGTTTATTAATAGTACAGATAACTTTTCAGATGTTGTTACTTTGTTGTCTAATTATAATCTTTTATTGGATACAAATTCTTTTAGATGGGTTGCTGAAAAGAAAAATTATATTAATAATATTAAAGGAGGTAAATATTTTATTCATAGAGATATGAATAATAATGAATTAATTAATTTACTACGTTCTGGAAGACAATCACCTGTTAAGGTAACTTTTAATAATTTAAGAAGTTTACATGAAGTTTCTGCTAAACTCTCAACCTTTTTAGAATCAGATTCTTTAGAAATTATTAATGCTTTTTTAGATAAGGATTTTTTAAAGGAAAATGGTTTTAATAAGAATAATATTATATCAATTTTTATTCCTAATACATATGAATTTTATTGGAATACATCTGCTAATAAATTGCGTGATAGAATGTTAAAAGAGTATAAAAATTTTTGGAATACATCAAGAGTAAAAAGGGCGAGTGATATTAAATTATCATTTCAAGAGATTTCTACATTAGCATCAATAGTTGAAAAGGAACAAAACATTAGAAGTGATGAACGTCCTGCTATTGCGGGCTTATATCTAAATAGAGTAAAAAAAGGAATGAGATTAGAATCAGATCCAACTCTTATATTTGCATTACAAGATTTTAATATTAATAGAGTTTTAAATAAAGATAAAAAAGTTAAGTCTCCTTATAACACTTATTTAAATAAAGGAATTCCTCCAGGTCCAATATGTATACCATCTATTAATTCTATTGACGCTGTCCTAAATGCTGATAAACACGATTATATTTTTATGTGTGCTAAGGAAGATTTTTCAGGATATCATAATTTTGCAAAAGATTATTCTCAACATCTTATAAATGCAAGAAAGTATCAGAAAATGCTTAATAAAAAACGAATTTTACGTTAATTATTTAAATTTGCTTTAAAATAAAAAAATATGTCTGATATAAAGTTTGGTACTGATGGCTGGAGAGCAATAATTGCAAAGGATTATACAGTTGATAATGTTGCAAGAGTTAGTATAGCTGTTGCATTGTGGTTAAAAGATAATTATGATAGCCCAAGTGTTGTTATTGGTCATGATTGTAGATTTGGTGGGCAACTTTTTTCTGAGACAGCCGCAAAAGTTTTAGCTTTTTATAAAATAAATGTTAAGCTTTCTAAGGGATTTGTTTCAACCCCTATGGTCTCATTAGGAGTTGTAAGAGAAAAAGCTGATCTTGGTGTTGTAATTACTGCAAGCCATAATCCTCCTACATATAATGGTTATAAACTTAAAGGAGATTTTGGTGGTCCACTTCTTCCGCATAACATTTCAGAAGTTGAAAGCCTGATACCTTCCACAAATAGTATTGATCTCAATTTGCTAAGTATTGATGATTATATTAATCAAGGATTAATTGACTATATTGATCTTGAAACTATGTACTGTGATCATGTAAAAGCTAATTTTGATTTAGACTTAATTAATAACTCAGAAATGAATTTTGCATATGACGCAATGTTTGGTTCTGGCATGAATGTTATTAAAAAATTATTACCAACTACAGCTTTGTTGCATTGTGATGACAATCCAGGTTTTCTTGGCACTGCTCCTGAACCAATTTATAGAAATCTTAAAGAATTTTCTAAACTTATAAAAGAGGACGATCAACTACATTGTGGTTTAGCTACTGATGGAGATGCAGATAGAATAGGGCTTTTTAATTCAAAAGGAGAATTTATTGATGCTCACCATCTAATACTTTTACTTATTCACTATCTAGTTAATTATAAAGGAATGGAAGGTAAAGTTGTTACTGCTTTTTCATGTTCAGATAAAATTAAAAAGATGTGTGCTCATTATAGTCTTGAGCAAGAAACAGTAAAAATAGGCTTTAAGCATATTGCTGGTAAAATGATAAAGGAAGATGTTCTTCTTGGTGGTGAAGAATCTGGAGGTATTGCTACAAAGGGTCATATTCCTGAAAGGGATGGTATCTGGATGGGGTTAATATTATTTGAGTTTATGGCTAAATCTGGTAAAAATATAGAAACTCTTATTAAAGAAGTTTATGATATTGTTGGAGCATTTTCATTTGAAAGGGTGGATCTTCATCTGACAGATTCTTTGAAGAATTCTGTTATTGAGAACTGTAAGGCTGGTAGGTATTCTCATTTTGGTGATTATAAAATCGTTAGAACAGAAGATATTGATGGTTATAAATATTTCTTTGAGGATGATTCTTGGTTACTAATTCGTCCTTCTGGCACTGAGCCTGTTTTAAGAACATATGCTGAGAGTTCTTCAAGTGAAAAAGCATTTGATATTCTTAAGAGTGTTAAGTCTGTAATAGAGGCTTAAAATGAGAATTATACTTATATGTATAATCTTTTTTTCTAACTTTTTATTTTCTCAAACTGATTCAAATTTAATATTAGTAAATAAAGATCATAAATTAAGAAATATTATAATTTTTGAAGCAAGTACATATTCATTAGCTATTGTGGGTTTTAATGAATTATGGTATAAGAATTACAAAAAATCTCGTTTTCATTTTATTAATGATAATGCATCATGGCTTCAGATGGATAAAATGGGGCATCTTGCAACATCATATTATTCTGGAGTTGTTGGAATTAAAGCTTATAAATGGACTGGTTTAAATTCTAATAAAGCTATTTGGATCGGTGGTTTAAGCGGTACTTTTTTTAATACAACGATAGAAATTTTAGATGGTTTCTCAGCTAATTGGGGAGCATCTGTAGGAGATCTTGTTGCAAACTCTTTAGGCTCGATGCTTGCTATTTCACAAGAGCTTTATTGGAAGAATCAAAGAATTCAGATTAGATATAGTTATTCTAGATCTGATATTTCTAATAATAATACTGATCTTTTTGGTGATTCTTTTATTCAAAGAAGTTTAAAGGATTATAATGGTCAAACCTATTGGCTTTCTTGTAATATTAATTCATTTTTTAATACTAATTATATTCCAAAATGGTTAAATTTTGCTGTTGGTCATAGTGCTAATGGCATGATGGCTGCAAGTAATCAAACAAATGATAATCGGGTAAGACAATTTCTTCTATCTTTTGATATTGACTTATCTAGAATAGAGTTTGAAAATAAGTTTATTAATACACTTATTCATACTTTTGGTTTTATAAAGATTCCATTACCAACTTTGGAGTTTAGTAATAGTAATTTTAAATTTCATCCAATTTATTTTTAATGAAAAATTTATTTAAAGTAGGAGATAAGGTAAGATTTATAAAATCTAATGATTATGGTATAATCAAATCTATCATTTCAGAAAGAAAGATTCAGGTTGAAGACAGTTCTAATTTTTTATCTATTGTTAATTATAATGATGTCATAAAATTTGATAAATTAACTGACACTCTTCAAGCATATGGTGACTTAAACTCGAATAAGGATATTGTTGATAGCAAAAAAAATAAGAATAACGAGATAACTAATTCAAACGTTATGAAAGTTGATTTACATATCGAAAATATTGATGATGATTATTTATTATTAACTAATTATGAAATTGTACAAAAACAATTAGTTAATTGTGAAAGGGTTTTGTTATTAGCTCTTAACTCTAAATCTCAAAAGCTTGTTATCGTACATGGTATTGGGCAAGGTGTTTTAAAAAATGAAGTTCATAAATTATTAAATAGATTTAAATTAAGATATTTTGAATCTATTAACGGAGGCTCTACTGAAGTAATGTTGTAATATTACTTTCTTGTAATGATTTCTGCTAGTTGAGTATAGTTAATTCTTTTAGCAAGTATCTTTTTGTCTTTATCCAGTAGATAAATTACTGGAGTTGAGTAGATATCATACTTGTCTCTCCAGTCACTACTAGCAAGTGGGTTGTTTTCACTATCATGACTTATATCAGCAACATTTATCCAGTTTTCTATTTTTTGGTTTTTGATAAAGTTAGCCCATTCCTTTTTATCAAATTCTGTAGCGACAGCAAATGTTTCAATATTATATTTAAGATTAATCAAAGAATCTATTGTGTTTTTTATCTTTGGTATTTCTTTTTTACAATGTCCGCAAGTTGGACCATAAAATACTAGTAAAGTGTATTCTGCTTCAATAGATTTTAATGTATGTATTGTTTCATTTAAATCTTTCATGAAAGGTCTTCCATAAACATCTATAAATTCTGGGGCTGCTTTACCAATCAGGTTTGGTGCGATTTTTTCAGCTCTTTCTATAATTTTTTTTAATTGAGTTTCATCAACCCAAGGACACATTTTTGTTATATAATATTTTTCAACCATATTTACAAATACAGCATCCATTCCCATAATTTTAGATCTTTCATACTTGGATGTTATATGAGAAACAACATATTTAAAAATTTCATCATTAGCTTGTGATTTTTTTACTAAAATATTAGCAGAAATAATTATTGAATCAGGATCTTTTGCTGTCATCTTATCTAGAAATTGCTCCATTTTTGAAAAGAAAAGAGGGGTTCTTAAAATTCTAGAATCAGAAAAATCTATATTATCCCAAAAATGGCTCTTATAATATCTGAATGGAAATCCTTCATCAACTTTGCCATTAGAATCTAAAGGCGACTCCGGAATAGTTGGGTCAATGGTAGCTTTAATTATTTTTGAGAAGAAAATATTTTCATGTTTTTTTAAAAACTCAGTTCTATAGTTTAAAACATCTGAATCAATTTTATCTTGTTGTTGTTTTAATTTTTTTGTTTCATTTGCTGATGCCGTTTTTAGTTTTTCTCTAATAGGACCTACCTCTTTTTGTTTATTCGTTATGTAGTTTAAATAACTATAAAAAGGGGTGTTTTCACTGGAATTTACAAACTCCATTTTTTCTACTAGGTTATTTAATGAGGTTTTAAATTTAAATTTTTGTTCAGAGATTATAATATCAAACCATTGTTGTTGAGGCAGAACTACTAAATACATTCCGCCTTCGAGTTTTTCGTTTCCTGTAAATGAAAATTTACCATTTTTTGTAATTGCAGTGTCCCTCGCGTACTGTTTACCTCCAAAGTAATAAGCTAAAATTATAGAAGTATCCTTAAGGCCAGTAATTTCTCCCTCAATTTTGTATATATCACTATTAAAAGTAGATTGAGAATAAGATACAGTATTTAATAATACTGTTAAAATTGCTAATAAAATTATTTTTTTCATAGATCGTTTAAAATTAATACAAAATTAATAATCATAATTTAATATGAAATAACTAGAGCTTATTTTTATTTTTAATGTAACCATCTAGAAATACTACTGATAGTATTGCTATACTTCCTATATAGAAAGATAAATTCATTTGCTCTGATTCACTAAATATTATTAATCCAATTATTATACTGTAAATTGGTTCAAGATTAATTGCCATAATTAATGCATATGGTGTAATATGTCTCATTATTTCAGTCATCCAAACAAATATACCAGCAGTACATATGGTGCCTAATATTATTAAATATATAAAATCATCTAATCCTGGCATAATTGTAAACACTGAAAGATCTCCTATTGCAATAAAGTATATGCTTATAGCTAATACTCCACCAAACATCTCAATCATAGTTATTTTAGCCGCATCAACTTTTTCAATATATTTCGCATTAAACATAGTAAATAAGGTCCCCAAAAAAGCACTTATAATGCCATATAGATATCCCAAAGAATAGTTAATATTATATTCGTTTTCATCTGGTTTTTCATAAAGCATAAAGCTTAAGGCTAAAACAACTATAAGTGCAAATAGTAATTCGTATTTTAGTATTTTTCTTTTAAAAAATAGAGGTTCTAAAAATGCTGAAAATAATGAAGCAGTAGACATACAGATTACTGCAACTGAGATATTGGATACTTTTATAGCACCAAAAAAGAAAAACCAATGCAGAGCGACAATTGTTCCTATAAAAATTAGTGGAATTATATCTTTTCTTTTAATTGTATTGAGCTGTTTTTTAAAAAGTAAAAAAATAAACAAAGCTATAAATGCTATAAACATTCTGTGCCAAACTAGATGAGGTGTTTCTAATGATATGAGTTTGCCAAGTACTCCTGTAAAACCTAAAAAAATCACCATTATGTGAAGAGAAAATAATTTCTTTGTTTTAAGAATGTCGTACATAAATTAAATTAATATTTTTGTGTAAAAATACAACTACAATATGAAAATTATCATTTCTCCTGCAAAGAAATTAAATGAAGAAAAACATTCACATGAACAAGTGACTAATATTCCTTTTAGCAGTGATTCTAAATGCTTAATAGATGAATTGAAATCATATTCAATAGACAGGGTGAAGTCCCTTATGAATGTTAGTGATTCAATTGCTAATCTTAATCATAATCGATTTAATTGCTGGTCATATCCTTTTGATAAATCATTATCAAAGCCTGCTATTTTTATGTTTGATGGTGCTGTTTATAATGCACTAGATGTCAATTCTTTGAATAGTGAGGAGTTAAGTTATTGTCAGCAGAATTTAAGAATTCTTTCTGGATTATATGGCTTGTTAAAACCATTAGATTTAATTATGCCTTATAGATTAGAAATGGGAACTAAATTAAAAGTTAATGAATGCAATAATTTATATGAATTTTGGGATCAAAAAATTACTAATCTTTTGTTAGATGATATTTCAAAGAATGAAACAATTATTAATCTTGCTTCTAATGAGTATAGTAAAGTTGTGGATTTAAAGAAATTTACTAATGTTATAACTCCAGTTTTTAAAGATTTAAAGAATGGAAAACTAAAGGTCATATCTTTCTTTGCTAAGAAGGCTAGGGGAGCTTTTGCAAGATTTATAATTAAAAATAAACCTAAAACTATTGATGATTTAAAATTATTTAATGATTTAGGATATGCTTTTTCTCAAAAAGATTCTAGTAATAATATTCTTTTTACTAGATAAGTTTTTCTTATATTTCACTTTGGTAAAACTTCTTTTTTTTTAGGCCTTTTGTTTTCTTATATTTACATTTTAACTTCTAAATTTTATATATGATTAAGAGTTCTATTATTATAATTATTTCATTCCTTTTAATATTTACTAATATTAATGCTCAAAATCCACCTTGTAATTTGTCTGGGGGAAGTGTATATATTAACAACTCAAACTGGATGATGAATGCCTCTGTTAATGGTATGTCTATGTACAGTTACTCATGGACTGATACAAGTGGCAGTGTTGTAGCTTTTGCAAATCAAACTCAATTTTATACCCAATGGTGTGTTACAATAACTGATGATATTTCAGGATGTGATACTACAATTTGTCAAGACTGTATAGCTGATTCAACAGCTCTTTGTATGTGTACATTTATTTATATGCCCGTATGTGGTTGTGATGGGGTTATGTATTCAAATTCTTGTATTGCTGACTGTGCGGATGTGCCTTGGACTCCTGCTGTTTCTAATGGTATGCCAGGTGGTTTTTTGCCTTGTATTCCTACTGATACATGCGGAGTTGAAATTTTAGGTGATCTCATTCTTTGTTCAAGTTCATCTAGTCAAGTGTTAGAGGCTATTCCTTCTGGAAGTACTCCTCCATTTAGTCAGTTTTCTTGGTTTGAGCAATCTACAGGCAACTCCTTATCTTCAAGTAATTTATTTACAATTTCATCTCCTGGAAGTTATTGTGTAATTGCAAGTGATCTTGGTACATGTATTGATACAGCTTGTATTAATGTTTCGTTTCAAGAAGTTCAAATATCTTCAGTTCCAAATCCTGCTATTATTTGTGTTGGAGATTCAATTGTATTAGAGCCAGTTTCATCTGGAGTGTTAAATAATATTTTATGGAATCCTTCAAATAGTTCTTCATCTATGCTGATTGATTTCCCAAGTTCTTCAACTAATTATTCTTTTTTTGGTATTGATGCTACTGGGTGTGATGTATATGGTGATTTCTATGTTCAAGTTGATAGCTGTTTTACAAATACTTTTGAATATTCTTATCAAAATATTAGTATATATCCTAATCCAGCAGACAGAATTATTAACCTCAAGATTAAAGATAATTCTAAATATGATGTAACTATTTTTGATGTTAATGGAAGAGAAATTACAAAAGTTAATAATATCAGAGATTCTTATGTTTTTGATATTTATGATTTTGATAATGGACTTTACTTTTTAAAATTTGAGAATATTAATATAAACTTTTATGAAAAAATAATAATTGAATAATAAAATAGGATATATAATTTGTTTCTTAATAGTAGTTTCGTCTTGTAAAAAAGATACTCTAGTAATAGATGACAATAACCCTCCTGTTTATAGTGCGATACCCACAGTTCTAATTGAAAATTATATCAATAGAATATATATTGATTTAATAGGAAGAGAGCCTCTTGATAGTGAAATGGAAATAGATGTTCAATATCTTAGGGATAATGATGTCTCTATAGAGTCAAGAGACTCATTAATTTATAAATTACAATTTGACACATTATATATTGAAGGTGACGAATCTTATAAGTTTGCATATTTTCATAGAATATATGATATGGTAAAGGTTAGGTTAATCGAAGGTGCTTCAAACGGAGATATATCATTTTATATGAGTAATCATTATGCTGATTATGAAGTTGATTCTGTTGCTGGTAATCTAATTGAGGCTCAAAAACATCTATTAAAATACTATAGATTAAGTGCTATAATAGATTCAGAATTAGATTATTATAATAATATTATTGACATTAAAGAAATGCATAAAAGAATGATTTATAACTCTATCTATGATCAGATAAATATGAATACATTTAATTTTGTTAATGCTGCATTTGATAATCTATTATTTAGATATCCAACTCAAAATGAGTTTAATAATTCATATTTTATGATTGAAGATAATCAGCCTTTTTCGATTTTTGGATATTCTGGATCTAATAAGCTTGATTTTACAAATTTAATATGTGATTCTAGAGAGTTTTATGAAGGTATTATACAATGGACATATTTGACTATGTTAGCTCGAATACCCACATCTATAGAAAGAGATTTTTTGATGAATAATTTTTATATTACAACTGATTTTCAGAAATTACAACGTTTTATAATGACAACAGATGAATATGCCCACTTTTAAAAATAAATTGTTTTTTATTTTAATACTTTTTTTATGTGTTTCTTCATGTAAAAAGGATGATATTGTTTATGACATTAACGAGCTACAGTCTAGTTCATATAATGCTAACAAGAATAAGTTAAAATCTATAGGTCAATATATTTCTATCGTTTATGCTAATCTTTTTCAGAGTGCTTTATCATCTAATGATTTAGTTGAAATTACTAATTGTATTGAATCAATAGGAGATAAGCAAGTGGCTCATGAAATAGTATTAAGTAATTTTATGAATAAGCAAGATGTTATAATTCCATCTGATTCATTAATGCGTGCTGATTTAGATCTTTTTCTTGAAGAAACTTATAAAAGATTTTTTGTTAGAGATATTACTCAAGCTGAAAGAGAGTTTTTTTTAAACTTTTTAAATAATAATCCAAATGTTACATGTGAGATGGTTTATACTTCATTTGCCCTTTCTAATGAATATCAATTCTATTAAATATGAAAAGAAGATCATTTATTAAATCATCATCATTGGTATCTGCTGCTATATCAGTGCCGTTAATTTTACCTAGTGGTAGGCTTTTTGCTGCTTCTGGTGCTAGGATGTCAGATCATGTTGTTTTAGTAGCATTTGCGGGGGGAGTTAGACAGCAAGAATCAATATTACAAAGATATTTAGATGACAGTCAATCATATCCAAGTTCAGGAAATATCTTATATAATCTATTTAATGGATCTGCACCAACAGATAAGATTGTTTATGGAACAAAAAATATTATTGCTGGTGACACCCCAATTCCTAAGATATTATCTCAATCAATAGAGAGTCAAGGAACTACATTTAGAGAAATGAACGCATCTGCTGTTGGTCATTATGCAGGAGTTAATGCAATGTTAACGGGTAATTACATGTATACACAAGGCTTAAGAAATAAGCCAATGATGCCAACTATTTTTGAATATTTAAGACGACATCAAGGAGAGAAAGCTACAAAAACTTGGTTTATAGGTAACGGTATTGGTAATTCTATTCCTCTTCTAGATTATAGTACTCATTCTGATTATGGAGCAGGCTATGGTGCTAATTTTTTAGCACCAACTATTACATTTGGTTCTGATGGAGAGAAACATTTAAAAAACGCTAAAATTTATCATCCTGAAGATGAACTTGATCCGATGTATAAAATGAAATATTTCTTAGATAATGTTTGGTATTCTCAAGGCAAATCTTTACCAAATATTGGTAATACAGATGAAGAGAAAGCAGAAATTAAATCTTTTGTTAAAGAAATGTTTGAGAAAACTGATGCTGGTACTATTGCTCACCCGCCTATATCTGATAATGGTGATTTAAGCACAATTGGATATGCTTGTGAGGTTATGAAAAAATTTAAGCCTACTCTTACAGTTATATATTTATCAAGTGTTGATGGCTGCCATAGTAACTTTACAAGCTATCTAGGAAGTCTTCACAGGGCAGATCATGGTGTTGGGCATATTTGGGACTATATTCAAAATAATATTCCCTCAATGGCTAATAATACGACTATGATGGTTGTTCCAGAGCATGGAAGAAATCTTCAGTCTAATAATATAACTGATGGTAATGCTTTTACTGGATTTGATCATTCAGATTCTAATAGCCGTAGAGTATTCTCTTCTATTGTTGGTCCTGGAATTGATGCAAATTTATCTATTGGTAGTGAAAGTAATCAGATTGGTGATGTTGTAAATCTCACCCCAACAATAGCAGAGATTTTAGGTTGTAAATCAGATGTTATAAATTCTGGTTTATTGGCATCTAATAAATCATTATTTGATCTTATATAAATTTTATGAGAGATTTTAGTATTATAATTATTATGATAGTTTTTTTTGCTTGTAAAGAAGAAACTAATCCATTTGATTTTAATGGCTCTAATATTAATTCTAATAATGATACATTGTATTTTTTTGACGCTACAGATTTCTCTGCATTGCATAATAATATTTTCACTCCAACATGTGCGAACTCTGGTTGTCATGATGGAACATTTGAACCAGATTTTAGAACCATTGAAAGTGCATATAATTCCTTAGTATATCAACCAGTAATTAAAAATGATATTAATAACTCATTTACTTATAGAGTTGATCCTGGAAATTCTTCTAAATCTATCTTATATCACAGATTAATTGTTGATATTGATGGAATTTCAGGAATTATGCCATTATCCGCAGAATATAATCCAGAGCATTATTGGTATGATAATGAAGAGGAATATATTAATAATATAAAAGATTGGATTGATAATGGTGCAAAAGATATTTTTGGTAATTCTCCACAACTTTCAAATGATATTCCATTAGGAAGAGGAATGGTTGTATTTTCTAGTGGACAATTAAATAATCCTATAAATAGAAATTCACAAAACGGAACTGTATTGATTTCAAATAATTTAGACTCTGTTGATTTATGGTTTAGCATAACAGATGATTTATTAACTTCAAACCAGCTGTCTTACAATAAAATTAAAATTTCAAATTCTTTACATAATTTTAGTAATATTGGTGAAAGTGATTTAGTAGTTTTAAATAACCCAATTAGTCAATTAGGTTTTTTTTCTTCAATTAATTTTGAGTCATTTTATCATAAATTTACTCTAGATTTAGGTTTGTATAATGTAGGTGATATAATTTATGTTAAAGTATATGTAAAGGATAATATGAATCCAATAACTGAGATTCCAAATAATGGATCTCCATTTTCCTTTATCCAATATTTTTCATTAACAATTATTTAATTATGATAAGATATATATGTATTTTCATAATACTATTATCTTCTTCTTGTAGTAAAGATGAAGATAATGTAGTTTTTGAAATCAATTTAATTAATACATATCCTCTTGAAATAGTTGAGTTCCAAGAAAATATTTATGTTAAGCTTTACTATCAACATCCTGAAGGATATTTAGGTTTTTCTGATCCAGATTATCTTTCTCTTGAAGTAAAAGATAGTAGACTGTCTGAGGCAGATTATTATCATGTTATTCCTTTAACTCCCCCAAATAACTCTTTATCTGTAACTGGAGAAATATTAGTAGAAATTGATTCTCCTTTTGTCTTTGGAAATGGATTATTGGAGTTAGTAAATTTCAGTATTAGAATTCAAGATCAAAATTTAGTTTGGAGTAATGAAATTCAAACTCCTAATATATCAGTAATTAAAGAATGAGGCTCTATATATTTTTTATTTTAATAATTTGTTCTTTTTCTACTTTTGCTCAATATTCAATGTCTAATCAAACAGTTACTGATTGTATAGGCTCATTAAGTGATAGTGAAGCAAACACTCAACAAGCAGGATGGTATGATCATAATGAAAATTTTGTTTTTACTATTTGTCCAAATGGAGCAGCATCGATAATTATTAATTTTAGTTTTTTTAATACTGAACCTATTAATGATTATGTTATTATATATGATGGACCTAATGTTTTTGCTCCTGTTTTAGCAGGTCCTTTTTCAGGTGTTAATACACCTCCTCAAATTGTATCAAGTGGATGTGTTACAATTGTTTTTGTTTCTGATTTAAATGTTGCTGCTGATGGTTTTAATTTAAGTTGGGAAACTATAATTGATGTTCCTGATCCACCCGTATTAATATTACCAAATAATCCTGTATGTAGTGTCTCAGTTATTGAAGTTCTTTTAGATCAGAATATTCATTGTGATTCTGTATTTACTGCAAATATTAGTGTTGGTGGACAAATTAATCAAACTGTTAATGCTATTCCTTTATCTTGTTTAAATGATTCTACTAATTTAATTCAGTTAAATCTTTCTCCTGGATTAAATCAAAGCGGATCTTACAATGTTTTTTTTGAATCTTATTTTAAAGATGTTTGTGATAGTATATGGTCTTTGTCATCATCACTATCTTTTGATGTTTTAGATTGTCCGTTAATAGTTGATTTAGTTTCGGATAATGATACTATTTGCTTGGGAAATTGTACTGATTTAAATGTTAATGTTAGCGGAGGTGATGCTGCAACATATAATTTTAATTGGATACCAGTTTTACCAAATAGTTCTGGGCCACATCAAGTTTGTCCAATCATTACTTCACAATACATTGTTTCAGTTAGTGATTTAGGGCCTGCCTCTTTACAATCTGATACTGTAACGATTGTTGTTGTTCCTCCAACTACAACGCAATCAGATTTTTCAATTTGCAATACTGATTTAGCTGTTAGTATTAGTGCTTCTCCTTCAGGAGGGATCTGGTCAGGTTCTAGTATTGTAAATGGACTCAACCCAATATTCGATCCTTTATTATTATCTCCTGGAGTTTATACATTAACATATAGTATTAATGGTTGCTCTAATGATTTAAATATTACTGTTTTAGAGGTTAATGCTGGAGAAGATATATCAGCTTGTATTAACTCTCCGATATTTAATCTTAATTCTTCATCAACTACCCCAGGAGGAATATGGTCTGGAAGCAGTTCTATTCAAAATAATGGTGACATTAATGTTGGCTCAATTGCCTCAACTATTGAGGCAGTATATAGCCTGCCTAATGGATGCTCTGATACACTTTTAGTAAATGTTGTAAATAATATTAATATGCCTAATAATTTAGTATTATGTCAAAATTCAAATGATACAATTTTAAATCCCAATCCTGGTGGAGGAATTTGGTCAACTCTTGGTGTTAATACATTATTACCAAGTTCATGTCTAAATTCTATTGATAATTTTCCTTATGTTGAAAGTTTTGAATCATCTTTAGCAGATTGGAGTAATGATATAAATAATGACTTTGATTGGGTTATTTATTCAAATGCAACACCTTCCAATAATACTGGTCCAAGTGCAGCATATGATGGCAATAATTATATATATACTGAATCTTCTAATTCTAATTTTCCTTTTAAGAATTCATCTATTACAAGTCCATGTATAAATATGTCACAATATGATAATCCCATTTTGAATTTTTATTATCATAAATTTGGTAATGGAAATGATAATGCAATTTTATCAATTGATATTTCAACTGATAATGGATTAAGCTGGCAATTAGATATTTGGAATCTTATTGGTAATATTGATGATCAATGGCATAATCAATCTTTAAATTTATCAAGCTTTATTTCTTCAGAGTTGCGAATAAGATTTAGAGTTTTAACTGGAAACCATTGGTCATCAGACATAGCAATTGATAAAGTATCGTTGTTAGGAGGACCAATTAATAATACTGGAATAATATTACCATCAGTTGGTAATTCTGGAAATCATATTTTTGAATATTCTATAGAGGGTTGTTCAGATAATATATCAGTTTTATTAAATGAAATTAATGCAGGAAATGATATAACAATTTGTCCAGATAATTTACCATTTAATTTAATTGCTAGTCCTTTTGGTGGAACTTGGAGTGGCAATAATATTACTAATTTTAATACTGGTCTGTATGACCCTTCGCTAAGCTTAGGATTAGACATTGTAACTTATTCTTACAATTCTTGTACAGATACTGCCGAAATTAATATCTTAAATACTGAATTATTTATTGATTCATTGTTTTTTTGTCATAATTCTGCATTACAATATATTGATTTAGATATTGCTCCACGTACCCCTTATAATGGTCTTTGGAATGGTAACGGTATCGTTGATAATAGTTTTCCAGGTTCTTTTAATGCAAATTTCTCAGGTCCTGGTTGTCATATCATTTCATTTAATTCTAATAATTGTACTGATAGCCTTGTCATTAAAGTATTTTCTGCTCCTATATTCATTGATACATTAGTTTGTGCTAACTCTTTACCATTTATACTAAATATTAATCAAAATGATGGAGTATGGGATGGACCTGGAATAATAGATAATAATTTAGGATTATTTGATCCCTCTACATTAGCTATAGGTAATTATATTCTTCAATATACATCACCAAATGGATGTATTGATACATTTAATATTGAAGTCATTAATCCACCAAATTTAAGCTTTTTAAGTACTAATACTAATTACTGTTATATTGATTCATTTTTTAATATAACAACATTCCCAAGTGGGGGTGTTTTAAGTGGTAATGGTATTGTAAATTCTTTTTTTAATCCTAGTATAGCAGGATCTGGATATCACAATATAACTTATACGTATGGTTCTGGAAATTGTATTGAATCTATTGATACAATATTATTTGTTGAAGCTGAATTAATTACAACTATATTTCAGTCAACTGATACTGTCTGTTTTGGCGAGTTAATTAATTTTAGTGCTAATGTTAGTGGAGGAACTGGTAATTATATGTTTAATTGGAGTAATAACTTAAGTAATAGTTTTAGCCATTTATTTGTTCCCAATCAATCAGATACTTACGTGCTTAATGTTTCTGATGGTTGTTCTGAGATGACAATTGATTCAATCTTTATTTTTGTATTTGATGAAATCAATCTAAACTTTATGTCTTCTAGTAAGAAATGTTTTGGCGAATATGGATATGCAAAAGTCACATCAAATTTATTAGATAATATATCATATTCATGGAATACTAACCCAGTTATATTTAGCGATAGTATTTATGCTTTGGTTAATAGAGATTACATTGTTGAAGCTACAAATAATCTTTCTAATTGTATTATTAAAGATACTGTTAGGATTTTAGGTTATGATAATTTATTGTCATCATTTTCATTAAATAATATTGAATGTTTATCAATTTTAAATAGTGAAATACAACTTCTAGATCAAAGTATAGTTAATCCTGATGAAATATCTTTGTCTAGCTATTGGGATTTTGGTGATAATAAACTTGCACC
>JGI24539J26755_10000262_pt1 | contig 24337 bp, 19 predicted proteins | sample NorSeaMetagenome_2_FD_26755 | JGI IMG/M metagenome (IMG submission 26755) | reverse complement strand
ATGCCACTCAATTGCCATCCGGATAACGAAGTAAAATGTATCCCATTTTTCCATTTAAGTGAAAAATCGGTTGATTTAGACCCTCAAGCAAGTTATTTGATCTATTGTGAAAAAGGAATCATGAGCAGATTGCATGCCGCTATTTTACGTGACCGAGGGTTTCATAACGTAGGTATACTGGCCTATTCAGCCGATTAGCAAAATTATGTTTCACTGGCATCTGCTATCTAAATGACCATCGATTCGGCGCTGACTGAAAAGATCCATAGCAGTTTTTGAAATTTCCACTATAATCGCGACCTTTTGGACCTATTCGGTACCTATCATGTCAATAAAGAACTTGCGTAACATCGCGATCATCGCTCACGTTGATCACGGAAAAACCACTCTGGTCGACAAACTGTTGAGCCAGTCGGGAACCTTAGACCGAAAGGATGTTGGTTCGGAACGACTGATGGATTCCAATGACCAAGAAAAAGAGCGGGGCATCACTATTCTCGCCAAAAATACGGCGATCAATTGGAATGATTATCGGATTAATATTGTCGATACCCCAGGTCACGCTGACTTTGGTGGCGAAGTTGAGCGTGTTTTGTCGATGGTTGACTCTGTGTTATTGCTTGTGGACGCTGTTGATGGGCCCATGCCTCAGACAAGATTCGTTACCTCCAAAGCATTCGAGCAAGGACTTCGCCCGATCGTTGTNATCAATAAAATTGACCGTCCAGGCGCTCGTCCAGATTGGGTGATGGATCAAGTTTTTGATTTGTTTGACAATCTTGGTGCGACAGATGAACAGCTTGATTTNCCAGTTATTTATACCTCAGCCATTAACGGTATTGCAGGCCGGGATTATGAAGACATGGCTGAAGACATGACGCCGTTGTACGAAATGATCGTNGCTGATGTACCGTGTCCTGATGTTGATGAAACTGGNCCTTTCCAAATGCAAGTCTCAGCTCTCGCGTATGACAGCTATGTTGGGGTTATTGGAGTGGGCAAAATTACACGAGGCACACTGAAACCTGGGCAGCAAGTAATCGTTAAGAGCGCTATCGGAGAGCAACGTAAGGGTAAAGTACTCAACGTTAAGGGTTATTTAGGGCTTGAGCAGATAGAAACTCAACTTGCCGGTGCAGGCGATATTGTTTGTATCAACGGCATTGATGGCTTGGGAATCTCAGATACTCTCTGTGATCCTGATCACATCGAAGCATTGCCAGCACTCAGCGTCGACGAACCGACTGTTAGCATGACCTTTATTGTTAATGATTCACCTTTTGCAGGCCTCGAAGGTAAATATGTCACTACGCGTAACATCAAAGATCGTCTTGCGCAGGAATTGATTCATAACGTAGCACTGAGAGTAAAATCAGGTGATACACCTGATAAGTTTATTGTTTCAGGTCGTGGTGAACTCCATTTATCAGTTCTTATAGAAACTATGCGTCGGGAAGGATTTGAAATGGGTGTTTCACGCCCCGAGGTAGTTCAAAAAACAGTTGATGGGGCTGTGCATGAGCCGTTTGAGCAGGTTGTTATTGATGTTGAAGAAAAGCATCAGGGATCTGTAATGGAAGAACTAGGCATGCGTAAAGCGGAATTAACCAATATGGAGCCGGACGGAAAAGGGCGCGTACGCTTGGAATTCTCGATGCCATCACGTGGGTTAATTGGTTTCCGAGGAGCGTTCTTAACGCTAACTTCTGGATCAGGCATTATGACCAGCATTTTTGACCGTTACGCGCCTGCCAAAGAAGGTGAAAAGTTTTCGCGTAAAAATGGTGCGTTAGTCAGTATGGTCAAAGGCAAAACTGCAGCTTTTGCTCTTTTTAATATCCAAGCGCGAGGCAGATTGTTCTTAGGCCACGCCATTGACGTTTACGAAGGTCAAATTGTTGGCATACACTCTCGATCTAACGATCTGGTAGTGAACCCTATTAAAGGCAAGCAGCTGACCAATGTACGTGCCTCAGGAACAGACGAAGCACTCACATTAGTCCCTCCGATCAAGCACACATTGGAGCAAGCTCTTGAGTTTATCGAAGACGATGAACTAGTAGAAGTAACTCCGAGCAGCATACGAATACGAAAAAAATTATTAACTGAAGTACTCAGAAAGCGGAATTCAAGGTAGTTTTTAATCTTCTATAATTTTTATTCAGTGCTACAGCTTATAGGTCTGTTAAGAAGGCCTAAGCTGGTAGCACTGAATGAAGTCGAATACCGACATAACCAACTCCTATCAATATTTTTTGACCTTTTCGTTGTTTGCTAGACTCTATATCAAGCTAAAAGTATCGATAATAGTGTCATTGTAATGGTTTAAATCTACTGTCTATATTTAAAGCAGTCTTTGTAATGATCATTGACTAACCCCATCGCCTGCATGTACGCATAACAAATAGTACTCCCAAAAAATCGAAACCCACGCTTCTTCATTTCGCTACTTATACGATCTGAAACTACTGTNGTCACTGGGATACTATCTTGACTAGACCAATGATTANTAATCGGCGCATTACTAACAAANCCCCAAATATAATTACTAAAACTGCCATATTCGGACTGNATAATCTGATAGTGGCGTGCATTAGAGATAGCACTTTCAATTTTTAGCCGGTTGCGAACAATACCTTTATCTAGCATAAGNCGCGCCACATCGACAGAATCAAATGCTGCAATCTTATCGACTTGGAAATCGGCAAATGCACGTCGATAATGCTCTCGACGCTTCAATATTGTGAGCCATGATAATCCGGCCTGAGCACCCTCCAATATCAAAAATTCAAATAATTTAGTATCATCCCGGCAGGGCACTCCCCATTCGTGATCATGATATTGTCGATACAGATCGTCACCGTCACACCAACCGCATCGCAGTAACTCAACCATTATTAAATCCTTGATCAACTTANAAATTAAATCTTGTGCTGTTAGAGTAGAGACATGACTGATTTTTGTCTATATTGGCTNCATTCCGCTAATATTAGACATTAACCCAAGGGCACTCAGTAAATGAAAAAAGCGTTCCCAGCGATACGTCCATATCATACACAAACGATTGCGGTCACCGCGCCTCATAGACTGCACGTTGAGGAGTCAGGGAACCCTGACGGCATTCCGGTTTTGTTTGTTCATGGCGGTCCAGGAGGAGGCACGCGCTCTACTGACCGTTGCTTCTTTGACCCCGACAAATATAGGATTGTTCTATTCGATCAACGCGGTTCGGGCCAATCAACGCCTCATGCGTTGTTAGAGGACAACAATACCGACGCATTGATTGCNGATATAGAAATAATACGTCATGCGCTCGGCATAGATCGNTGGGTTGTATTTGGCGGTTCTTGGGGCTCTACTTTAAGTCTGGTGTACGCACAGACCTATCCAGATTTGGTCTTAGGGTTAGTTTTGCGTGGTATTTTCTTATGTCGCGATGAGGATATTACTTGGTTCTATCAGAGTGGTGTCAAGCATATCTTCCCTGACTATTGGAAAGATTATGTGCAGGTTATTCCAGAGGCCGAGCGCGATGATCTTTTAGGCGCTTTTTATCGAAGNCTCACTGGCGATAATGAACTAGAACGAATGGCTGCAGCTAAAGCATGGTCTATTTTGGAAGGTCGCTGTGCCACACTTCATCCTGATGAAGACTTTGTGGCGCATTTCGCCAATCCTCACCTAGCCACTGCAATGGCCAGAATTGAGGCTCACTATTTTATTAACAAGGCCTTTTTACAGCCCAATCAAATTATCAACAATGCGCATATTCTGAAAGATATTCCAGCAACAATTGTCCATGGCCGCTACGACATGGTATGTCCAGTGAATCAGGCGTTTGCATTGAGTGATGCTTGGCCCGAAGCGAGATTAGAGGTTATCCCCAATGCAGGGCATTCATCAGGTGAACCTGGAACCCTAGATGCTCTCATTAGAGCAACTGAACGACTCGCACATCATTTAAATAGCGAGGAATAGGTCTGTGCTCGGACTAATTCAAAGAGTCTCCGCCGCTTCAGTGGTTGTCGGCCAAGATGTGATAGGTGAAATCAATCAAGGTATTCTTTTGTTTTTAGGGGTGCAGAAAACTGACGGTGCCTTAGAGGCAGACAGGCTATTACAGAAAATTTTAAACTATCGTATATTTTCTGATAGTGCTGAAAAAATGAATTTATCATTATCAGATATCCGTGGCGGGCTACTGGTAGTATCGCAGTTTACCCTAGCTGCAGACACTAAGAAGGGGCTCAGACCGAGTTTCTCATCCGCCGCTCCCCCTGAGATTGCAGAACGACTTTATGATTATTTCTTAGCCCAGGCATCCGCTCATCATACCTCTGTGCAGAGCGGTCAATTCGGCGCAAACATGCAGGTGTCTCTGTGTAATGATGGTCCCGTCACATTTATGCTAGAAAGCTAAAGGTTTTCAATCGCATTAATTAATTTACCATGGAAGCCGTCAAAACCGCCGTTACTCATAATAACAATATGCGCATCGCTATTTGCAAGGTCAACGGTAGCATTGATCAGTTGATCGACATCACCCATCGTCGTAGAAGGTATTTTGATAGCACTAGATAGCTCTTCAATGTCCCAATCAGTCTTGCTATTTTGATACCACAATACGCGATTCGCGCAAGCTACTGAGCCGGCTAAGCTATTCTGATGGACTCCCATCTTCATGGTAGCTGATCGCGGCTCAATGATGGCTATGATAGGTGCATCTCCCACCTTAGCTCGAAGGCCCTCTAAGGTAGTNTTAATCGCTGTTGGGTGATGGGCAAAGTCATCGTATATTNTTACACCTTTNCTGGCATAAATAACTTCCATACGTCGTTTGACGCCCACAAAATTACTAAGCGCTTCGCATGCTTNTGAAACACTNATACCCACCTGATAAGCCGCTATAGCTGCAGCCAAACCATTGCTGACATTATGNATTCCCGTTTGCTGCCAATCGACTTGCGCTCGCTCTTTTTNGTCCCCATTTTCATCGTAGTGAAAAATTTCAAATTGGGAACCATCACACTGAATAAGCTTAAATTGCCATAAATCACTCTCTTGGTTACCGAAGCAGTATGTATTACTCCANCAACCCCGCTTTATTACCGATTCGATGTTACTCTCAGCCGAGGGCACAATAATACTGCCATTACCAGGAACGGTCCGCACCAAATGGTGAAACTGAGTTTGTATCGCGGCCAAGTCATCAAAGATATCAGCATGATCGAATTCCAAATTGTTGATAATTAACGTATTGGCAAAATAGTGCACAAACTTAGAGCGCTTATCAAAAAAGGCGCTGTCATACTCATCCGCTTCAACGATAAAATAGTCACTCTCCCCCAAGCGAGCTGAAATACCAAAATCTTGCGGTATGCCTCCTATTAAAAAGCCAGGATTGAGCCCCGATTGATCAAGTATTTTCGCGAGCATGCTGCTGGTCGTGGTTTTTCCATGGGTACCCGATACAGCGAGAACATGCTTATCTTTTAATATATTCTCTCCCAACCATTGCGGCCCCGAAATATAGGGCAACCTATGATCAAGCATATACTCCACGCATGGATTACCTCTGGACATGGCATTACCCACCACAACCAGGTCCGGAGCAGGATCAAGTTGCTGAGGATCAAACCCCTCAATCAAATCAATACCGTTAGCGCCGAGTTGCGTACTCATGGGCGGATATACATTCGCATCGCTGCCAGACACCCGATGGCCCTTTTGTTTAGCTAACAGTGCAAGACTGCCCATGAATGTCCCGCAGATACCAAGAATATGAATATGCATAAATTGACCTTTTTAAAAATCATCTTGAAACTAATGATCACTATAACTCAAATCATTTTCATTTCCGCTTTCACCTTAGCCTGTGAGGGACTAAAATTAANTCTCACCAAACAGGATATTTGTGAGTAATCTACCCATGGATAAGAAAAACGCACTTTACGCACAATCGGGCGGCGTAACCGCAGTTATTAATGCCTCTGCCGCGGGTGTCATAGAAACAGCGCGCGAAAATGGCGATATCATCGGTAAGGTTTATGCCGGGCTAAATGGTATTGTTGGCGCTCTGCAAGAGGAACTTATCGATACNAGTAAAGAGTCCGCAGCAGATGTGACTGCGCTTAAACATACTCCTGGCGGTGCTTTNGGCTCTTGCCGTTATAAAATGAAACGTTATGAAGATAGTCCTTTGGAATATGAGCGGCTGATCGCAGTATTCAAAGCACACGATATCGGGTACTTTTTTTACAATGGGGGAGGAGACTCTGCCGATACTTGTCTCAAAGTGTCTCAAATTGCGGAAAAAATGGGCTATCCAATTCAAGCAATTCATATTCCTAAAACCATTGATAATGATTTGCCACTGACCGATTGCAGTCCAGGCTTCGGTTCTGTTGCAAAATATGTCGCCACATCAACCAGGGAAGCTAGCCTAGACATCGCCTCTATGTGCGCATCCTCAACCAAGGTTTTTATTCTGGAAGTCATGGGCCGGCACGCAGGTTGGATTGCGGCATCCGGAGGTCTAGCGGCTGAGCAGGCCGGAGATGCGCCACATATAATCCTATTTCCTGAAATCCCATTTTCACGCGAAAATTTTATCAGTAAAGTTGAGCAGACGATCGCCGAGAAGGGCTACTGTGTTGTGGTTGCATCAGAAGGTGCCCAATACAGTGATGGCGCCCATATCTCAGGTTCTCTTAATAAAGATGCATTTGGTCATCAACAGCTAGGTGGAGTTGCACCGACGCTCGCTAGCATGATCAAACAGTCTACTGGCTATAAGTATCACTGGGCACTAGCGGACTACCTGCAACGCTCTGCTCGTCACATTGCCTCTAAGACAGACGTTGACCAAGCGTACGCAGTAGGCAAAAGAGCCGTTGAATTGGCCGTACAAGGAAAAAGTTCTGTCATGGTCTCGATTGAACGAGGTGCCGGCAAACAATACAGTTGGTCTCTTGGCGAAGCCCCGCTGGAAAAGGTTGCCAACATGGAGAAAAAAATGCCGCGATCGTTCATCACTAAAGATGGTTTTGGTATCACTCAAAAAGCTCGCGACTATCTGCAACCATTGATTGCCGGCGAAGATTATCCTCCTTATAAAAACGGACTACCCGACTATGTTGCGCTGAAAAACATTATGGTACCGAAAAAGCTCAATGAGATTTTTGAACCGTAACCTAGGCTCCTATTTACCCGAGGATTTAAACTACCTGGTTCTGCGGCTTTCCATCTAAAAAAGCCTTAATATTGCCGGCTACTTGGTCAATCAAACGTTGTCTAGATTCACGGGCAATCCAGGCAACATGGGGGGTAACAATTAGATTGGGGATGCCCTCATCCAACAAGACATTGCCATCCACTGGTGGCTCTANACTCAGTACATCGGTTGCAGCGCCTGCAATCATCCTACTTTGCAGTGCCTTTCTAAGCGCATGTTCATCGACCAACGCGCCTCGAGCGGTATTGACTAATATGGCTGATTTTTTCATAAGTTTCAGTTCTGCTGTACTTATGAGTCCGGCAGTTTCCTTGGTGAGAGGGCAATGAAGGCTTACAACGTCTGCTACAGCCAACAAATCTTTAAACGGTACCCGGTTTGCCTGAGGGGAGTAACTACGTCNAGGNAGCGCGGCAAAAATAACTTGCATGCCAAAAGCCTCGGCAATTTTGGCAACGCCAGAACCCAGCTCTCCTGCGCCCACGATGCCTATCACTTTACCTTGAAGCTCGCGAACTGAAAAATCCATTACACAAAAGAAATCACTCTCTTCCCAGCTACCATCCATTGCAGCCTTCCGGTAACCATCGAGATTGGTAGTCAGCGCCAAAATAAGAGACCAAACATGTTGGCACTACAGAGCCGGTACCATAACCTATAGCGTTACTTACCACTATTCCTCGCGCACGTGCCGCATCAAGGTCAATGATGTTAGTACCCGTAGCAAATATCGAAATCAGCTTTAATTCTGATGCGATTTCGATCTGAGGCGCTAATATAGGTGCTTTATTAATCAGCACTATTTCCGCAGACGCAATCCTCTCTGAAACCTGCGATGGCAAACAATTTGGATAGACTGTCCATTGCACCGGCAACTCATAAAGTTTACTTAGATCAAGATCCGCTGGACCAACACTGTCAAAATCTAAGATTACACCCTGCATCATCTACAATTACTCAATTATTAAAAATTCATAGCCGCCAAAAACTAAGTACTCTCCCCTAGAACATTGCCTAACTATCTTTTCGGCGGCGCCAACATAAGCTTAGAAGTTGTCTGAACATACGTCAAATACTCTGCATCAGAACCCCACTTCTTCTTTGCTGCACGATCTAACAAAGGTATGCCGCTTACACGAGTAAGCAATAAAAATACAAAAATCGGTGAAATCAGAGTTGCTAGTTGCCAGCCCGACAGAACGGGAAAGGCAAGGAGCGCCAAACCAAACCATAGTGTGATTTCTCCAAAATAGTTAGGATGCTGAGACCACGACCAAATTCCAGATGTAATAAAGCGCCCTTGGTTAGCAGGGTCTTCTCTGAACTGCGTCTTCTGTTTATCGGCAATAACTTCAACGACAAAGCCAAAGACCCATAACCCAATCCCCAAATATCCCAATACCCCTATTTCGACTGTTGTATTGGATGTAAGCGCTGCGAGTCCAGCAGCCATAGTTACTAACACCCACAGCCCACCGATAGTCCAAGTCATCAAGAACCATGTAAACTTAGTTTTCATGACAACAAATCGAGAGTCTTGGCCATCTTTTTTGATTCTCCAAAATAAGAAGCTCCCTAATCTGCCGGCCCATATGACGATCATGGCGCAAATAATCAGATCCCTAATATCCAGAGAGGGGTTCAGAACCACTGCAACAATCACTGTGGTAATGTAGGAGAGAGATCCTGTTAAATCGAAGTAGTGCTCAGTTTGAAAGGCATAAGAGGGCATGAACACCGCCCAATGTAAAATAAAGCCAATGACTCCGCACACCAAAAAAAGTGGTAGCCCTTCTACTAACGTACTTCCTTGACTGCCGGCAAGCAGAATTAAACCGGCAATCACCATTGATACTAAAATACCTATGATACTTTTGGATTGACTCAAAATTACCCCTCCTCTATTTTTTGTGTTGTTTTTATAATATTTCGCAAAATAGCGCGACAGTATCTACTCACCAGAATAAGATCAAAACTTGTGCCAACTATAAAGCGTTACTTCGACTTACGTAAGCGAAACGCTAATTAGATGATAAGTTCACAATAAGTGTCAATAAGATGCAGTTGATCGTAGTGGCTAACTATAATTAAAGCCCACAACACCGCATAATAGCGTCCTTGGTTTTTAATGTTGAGGTCAGCTCATATCATGCAATCTTGGTTCTTTAACCTTTATGAAAAAATTGTTTTACGCAATCCTTGGATAGCCATTATTTCAGTTTGTATAATTGCAGCTGTCATGGCAATGGGATTACCTAACTTCAAACTCGATGCCTCAGCTGACTCCTTAACATTAGAACGAGATGATGATTTAAATTTTTCCAGAGAGATCGTCAAACGCTACGGTAGCGACAATTTTTTGATAGTGACATTTTCACCGATCCAAGGTGAATTGTTTGATAAAAATAATTTAGAGACTCTTCAATCTTTACGTAGTGACCTTACGCACATTGACGGTATTGAAAATGTGCTTTCGATGCTGGATGTCCCTCTTTTGTACAGCCCCAAAATTGACATTGCTGATCTTACCGGCGAGCTCTCTACTTTGCTCTCAAAAGGGGTCGATAAAAAGTTGGCCAAAGAAGAGTTTTTGAATAGTCCGATTTATAAAGACGTTATCCTCAGTGCTGATGGCCAAACGACAGGCATCATGGCAACGCTGGCTGTTGATAAAACTTATCTAAGACTGGTAACCGAGCGTGATGATTTACGCGCCCTTAAAGGCACNGTTGGTCTAAGCNCAGAACAAGACAAGCAACTAGAATCAGTCAGNCTAGAATTTCTNAATTACCGCACTGCGAAAGCTGAAATAGATCATCAACGTGTTGCAGACATTCGTAGTCTGATTGAAACCTATCGCAATCGGGCAACCATCTATCTTGGCGGCCCTGACATGATTACGGCCGATATGATCGATTTTATTCGAAGTGATTTGAGCGTTTTTGGTACCGGCATTTTGCTCTTTATAATTGTTACTCTGACCATAATATTTCGTCAGGTCCGCTTTGTCATATTACCTCTAGCAACTTGCGTTCTTTGCATTGTGACGATTCTTGGCTTTTTAAGCTGGATTGATTGGCGGTTAACCGTTATCTCGTCTAATTTTGTATTGTTGCTTCTCATTATAACGCTAGCACTGACTATTCATTTGGTCGTGCGATACCGAGAGCTACTGTCCTCCAACCCTGATAAAGATCAGTATCAGCTAGTGAGCGATACGGTAATATCTATGGCAAAACCCTGTTTGTATACCGTACTCACTACTATTGTCGCTTTTACCTCGCTCGTGGTCAGTAACATTAGACCGGTGATAGACTTTGGCTGGATGATGACCATAGGCATCACCCTCGCATTAGTAATTGCCTTTATAATTATACCTGCCGGCATGCTATTACTAGGCAAAGGGCCTGCCTCAGCCGTGAAAGACAATTCCTCCGCCATCACTTCAAAGTTCGCTTGGTTCACTGAGCACTATGGTACTGCAGTACTTCTAATCGCAGTTGGACTGGCGGCGCTGTCAGCCTATGGTATTAACAAACTCGAAGTAGAAAATCGTTTTATTGACTACTTCAGATCAGATACCGAAATCTATCAGGGTATGCAGATCATCGATACCGCTTTAGGTGGAACAACCCCTCTAGATATTATTATCCAAGCCCCTACATTTGATGAAATAAATATGGTCAATGTATCCGGTGACCAAAGCGCCGACGATGGCTATGGCTATGGGATTGAAGAGGAGGATGATTATGGCTTTGAAGATGACTATGGCGATTTAGACACTGAATCAACTTCCGAAAATAATACCTCAGGCTTGACGGATACCTACTGGTTTTCCTCTGCAGGATTGGCTGATCTGCAAAAACTACAGCGCTTTATTGAGTCACAGCCGGAAGTCGGCAAAGTAAATTCACTGGTTCAACTCTATGCTGTGGCAAGAGATCTAAGTAATCGAGAGCTCAACGATCTTGAGATTGCCATTATGCGGCAAAGTCTTAGCGAAGATATTTATCAGCAACTGGTTGCTCCATACTTGCTGGAAGATATTGATGAGGCTCGCATTCAGCTGCGGGCAATGGAAACCGGCGGTCAACTGCGTCGTGGCGAATTACTTGCAAAAATCAAAAATTATGCCGTAGATGAAGTCGGTATAAATCCAGATGACATTCGTTTCACGGGTATCTTGGTACTTTATAACAACATGCTGCAGAGCTTGTACAAGTCTCAAATACTCACGCTAGGTGCAGTTTTTGTCGGCATTATGCTGATGTTTTTACTGCTCTTCCGTTCGATTAAAATTTCAATGATTGCCATTTTACCTAACTTTTTAGCCGCCGGAATTGTACTCGGCGGCATGGGTATTATGCGTATCCCGTTAGATATGATGACCATTACAATCGCTGCCATTACTGTGGGTATTGGTGTCGATCATGCCATCCATTATTTGACGCGCTTTATCCGTGAATTCTCTATCGATGGTAACTATGTGGCATCTATGCACCGCGCTCATACTAGTATCGGACAAGCATTGTTTTATACCGCAATCACGATTATTGTGGGCTTCTCAATTTTAGCTCTTTCAAACTTTATCCCATCAGTCTATTTCGGTCTATTGACCGGCTTAGCTATGTTGGCGGCCTTACTCGGATCGATGACACTGCTGCCAAAACTAATACTAATCACCAAACCCTTTGGCGCGGATAGTACTGCGCAAAACTCAACCCAGAGTAAATAAGATATTCTATGCCGCTAATTACCTTACAAGATGTATTCTTAAGTTATGGTCAGCCACCGCTAATTGACCATATCAACCTAGTTATTGAGCGAGGCGAGCGTGTTTGCCTAATTGGTAGAAACGGTGCGGGGAAATCGACTTTACTGAAAATTTTAACCGGCCAGATCATTGCCGATGAAGGTCTTATAAAGCGTGCCAGCGGCGTCAAAGTGGCTCAGTTAGAGCAGTCTGTTCCGCATGACACTCAAGGTAATGTCTTTGATGTTATTGCTGACGGGCTCGGTGCAGAAGGTAAGCTCATTCAACAGTTTCATCATCTCACTCAGCAACTAAGTCATGACTCTAGTCCTAAAATATTTAATGAACTGGAAAAATGTCAGGCTGAAATAGAGCGTATTGATGGCTGGGATATTAACCAACGTGTCGAATCTATTATTACTAAAATGGACCTTGACCCTGAGGTAGATATATCTAGTTTGTCCGGCGGTTACAAACGTCGTGTTCTTTTGGCTCGCGCTTTAGTGTCTGATCCAGATCTACTACTTCTTGATGAGCCTACAAACCACCTAGATATTGAAGCGATACAATGGGTCGAGCAATTTTTGCTGAAATGGGAGGGCTCTTTGCTGTTTATTAGTCATGACCGGCGATTTATGGATAACCTAGCGAATCGGTTTATTGAAATTGATCGCGGGAAATTGGCGGACTTTAACTGTGATTACACGACCTATTTAGTTAGAAAAGAAGAGAATTTAGAAATTGAAGATCGGCAAAATGCGCTATTTGATAAACGCCTATCTCAAGAAGAAGTATGGATTCGCCAGGGGATCAAAGCTCGCCGCACTCGTAATGAGGGACGGGTCAGATCTCTAGAGGCTATGCGTAACGAATATGCCGATCGACGCAAACGTCTGGGTACTGCTAAAATGGATATTCAGCAAGCTGAAAAATCAGGCAAGATCGTCGCTGAAGCAACCAATATTTCCTTTTCATTTGATCAAGACAAGGTCGTTAACAATTTTTCTACGCTAATTCAGCGCGGCGATAAGGTCGGTTTTATCGGTCGTAATGGTGTTGGCAAAACGACACTTATTAAATTATTGTTAGGTCAATTAACTCCTCAAGAAGGCACCATTAAGATCGGAACCAATCTCAATGTAGCGTACTTCGATCAATATCGTTCTGCTCTGGATGAGGAAAAAACAGTTCAAGATAATGTTTCCGGTGGTCGCGATATGCTCGATATCGGTGGTAAAAGCCGCCATGTGATCAGCTATTTACAAGATTTTTTGTTTGCCCCAGACAGATGTCGGCAACCCGTTAAAGCGTTATCGGGTGGAGAGCGAAATCGTTTACTGTTAGCAAAATTATTCACCGCTCCTTCAAATATACTGGTATTAGATGAACCAACCAATGATTTGGACATTGACACTCTAGACCTGCTCGAAGAGTTGCTGATCGATTATAAAGGAACCGTAATTTTAGTCAGCCATGATCGTGCATTCCTTAATAATGTGGTCACTAGCACTCTAGTCTTTGAGGGTGATGGTGTTATTAATCAATATGTAGGTGGCTATGATGACTGGTTACGTCAACGTGATCCATTACCTCAATCTACAGCAACTGTTACCGCTAATGTTCGAACAAAAACTGCGCCCCCGGCGACTAAGTTGTCCTACAAAGATCAACGAGAGCTTACTGAACTACCGCAAAAAATTGAATCATTAGAGACTAATATTAAGGATATTTCTCTGAAGATGAGTGCTCCAGAATTTTACCAGTCTGAACGTACGCTAATCGAAAAGACTGAACAGCAACTTGCAGCCTATCAGACAGAATTGAGCGACTACTACCAGCGCTGGGAGTTACTTGAACAGTAAGTTATCAAAATCGGTTAAAGATTTTAAATGAAATAGGCTTAACCATTTTCTGGATAGTAATGGCGATAAATAAATAAAAGCTTTAAAATCAGATACTAAAGAAAGTTTTCCAAAGGAATGCAATGAACGTTAAACGAAAACCACTAGTACTTGTNATCCTGGACGGCTGTGGTCATAGCGATGACAAACAATATAATGCCGTGGCCAATGCAGATCGGCCCGTCTGGGAAAACCTTTGGCATGACGGGCATCCCAGCACCTTGATTGGTACCTCTGGCTTAGCAGTAGGTTTGCCTGACGGCCAGATGGGAAATTCAGAAGTCGGCCATATGACAATCGGCGCTGGTAGAGTTATTTATCAAAACTTCACGCGTATTAATAAAGCTTTAGATGATGGCGATTTCGATAGCAACCCTGCATATTGCGACGCTATTGACGACACCGTGGTAAATGATAAGGCTGTCCATATATTTGGTCTTCTCTCTAAGGGAGGAGTACATGGCCATGAAGACCACATTAATGCGATGATTGAGTTAGCCGTTAAACGAGGCTCAAAGCGTGTTTATTTACATGCCTTCTTGGATGGTCGAGACTGCCCCCCTCGCAGTGCAAAAGCCTCTCTAGAAAAAACCCATCAACTATGCAAAGCCTCTGGGGTTGCAAAAATAGCCTCGGTGATCGGTCGTTTTTATGCCATGGATCGTGACAATCGCTGGGAGCGAACCAGTCAAGCCTATCGATTGATCACAGAAGGTTTCGCTGATTATTGCGCGAAAACCCCTATGGACGCTCTAGATACCGCCTATGCTCGCGGTGAAAATGACGAATTTGTCAGCGCTACCTGTATTTGTGAAGAGGGCGCTACGCCAACAGTACTTGATGACGGCGATGCCGTTATATTTATGAATTTTCGCCCAGATCGAGCACGACAAATCAGCCATGCCATTGTTGATACTGACTTTACAGGCTTTGATAGGTTCGTCGTACGTAAACCTAGTCATTTCGTCATGACCACAGAATATGAAGCCAACTTAAACTGTCCCTGCGCCTTTCCGCCAATACCTATTATTAATTCATTGGGAGAGTTTTTGTCGAAGCAGAAAAAACGGCAGCTACGTATTGCAGAAACAGAAAAATATGCCCATGTGACGTTTTTTTTGAGTGGCGGTCGAGAAGCAAGCTATGACGGTGAAGAACGCATGTTGTTGCCCTCACCTAAGGTGGCAACCTATGACTTACAGCCTGAAATGAGTGCGCCGCAGGTAACTGAACGTTTAATCGAAGCGATTGAATCTGGGCACTTCGATGCCATCATCTGTAACTACGCTAATTGCGATATGGTGGGTCATACCGGTGATTATAATGCCGCCATGCAATCTGTTGATGCCGTTGATGAATGCTTACAAAAAGTTCTGGCCAGTTTACGCCAGGTAGGTGGCGAAGCACTGATCACCGCAGATCACGGTAATGTTGAGTTGATGTTTGACAGTGCGATAAATCAGCCTCACACCCAACACACTACGCTGCCGGTCCCGTTAGTCTATGTGGGAGATAGAACGCTAAAACTGTCCGAAGGAGGTTCACTGGCCGATATTGCGCCTACCATGCTGGCATTAATGGACTTATCCAAGCCGGCTGAAATGTCTGGCCGCTCGCTCATCGAGTGATCTTAAATACTGCCAAGCCCTATTCAAAATCCTCAGGTAATCGCTTATGCCTAACGGCACTGCAAACTCTGAAGGTTTATGCGTTCCTATTCGGGCTTACACTGATGCCATATGCGATCGCAGACGATCAACAGCAGTCAAAACTAGACATTCTGCAATCAAATATCTCTGAATTACAAAAAACCTTAACGGCAAGGAATGAACAACAAACGGATTTAGAGACAGACCTTGAGCGAGTTGAAACTGAGGCGAGCACACTCAACACCAGTATCCGAGAATTATCCAATAATATTAAGACCGTTGAAAAGCAGTTAATCGGTAAGCAAAAAGAAAAGGCTAATTTAGAAGTAAATATCAGCGGGCAAAACGACGCTATCATCGCGCAACTTCGCTCTGCTCAAAAAATCGGTGACCAAGAGCCAATCAAGTTACTTCTAAATCAGGAAGATCCGCAAAAAATTGCTCGCATGTTTAAATACTACGACTATTTTCTTCAAGCAAGGAGCGCAAAAATAGAGCAGTATTTAATAAGTGTTACCGCCCTAAATGACATTATTCAGTCCATTAGTAGCAACAAACTCGAACTTATTTCTGCAAAAGATTCGCTATCTAAAAATCAGGTAAATTTAAAAACCAATATTACTCAGCGTGAAAATACTCTAAGAAAACTTCAACTTGCAGTCGCTAACGACCAGCAAAAGCTCACTGACTTAAAAAGGCAGCGTCGGGAATTAGAGACTTTACTTAATGAAGTGGAGACTGCTGTAGCAGACTTAGTTTTACCCACAAACTCTCTCCCATTTACATCGCGGAAAGGAGAGTTGGAGTGGCCAACAAAGGGTAAACTAGCTCAAAGGTATGGGGCGCAACGTAATGGACCTGTGCAATGGCAAGGCTGGCTAATTAAGGTAAGTGCAGGAGCAGCCGTCAAAACAGTGCATCAAGGGCGTATCGTTTTTTCGAACTATCTGCGTGGCTTTGGGCTGTTGCTTATTATCGATCATGGCGATGGTTATATGACGCTCTATGGCCATAATCAGGAGCTGTTAAAAGATACCGGTGACTGGGTACAAACTAATGAAATTATTGCTAGGGCAGGTAATACCGGAGGATTGTCGGCTCCGGCGTTATATTTTGAAATTCGTAGCCAAGGACAACCCACTAACCCAAAAAAATGGCTCCAGAAGTCCTAGCGATATACTATAAGTATTACCCAAGATAAGGAAAGACACCATGCAGTTAAGACTGGTTTTGTTAATTTTATGGTTTGTGCCTTTGTGCTCGCAATCTGATACACAAAAGGTTCTTACTGATGAAAATAAAGCTACCGATGTTGAAACTCGGCTGCCTCTCAGAGAGCTACGAACATTTACTCAAGTATTTGAGCAGATCCGTCTAGGTTATGTGGAAGAGGTCACTGACACTGAGTTACTTGAGAATGCAATTGCAGGACTGCTGACCGGACTAGACCCTCATTCAACTTACTTGAAGGCAGATGACTATGGCGACCTGCAAGAGAAGGCAACGGGTGAATATGGCGGCTTGGGTATAGAAGTTGCCGGGGATGGTGGCCTAATAAGAGTTATATCACCGATTGATGATACTCCTGCGGCAAAGGCTGGGATTGAGGCTGGTGATTTAATTATTGAGATGGATGACTCACCAATCCGTGGTCTTGGATTACAGAAGGCTATCGACAAACTACGCGGTAAAAAAGGTACCAGCATTAAACTGACCGTGTATCGAGAAAGCGAAGATGCTCCCCTTACATTTAATATAATCCGCGACATTATCCAAATCAGTGCTGTGCGCAGTCGCCTCTTAGAGCCTAACTATGGTTATGTGAGAGTTGCGCAGTTTCAAGTTAGTTCAGGCGAAGACTTTATTACCGAAGTCGAGAATTTACAGACTAGCAATGCTGGACCGCTAAATGGACTAATCCTTGATTTGCGCAATAATCCCGGCGGCCTTGTCCCGGCGTCCATAACTATGGCTGATGCCCTAATCGACAGTGGAACCCTAGTCTACACAGAAGGCCGTTTACCCAGCTCTAATCGACGTTTTGAAGCTGAGGCCGGCGACATTCTCAACGGTATTTCTGTTGTCGTGCTTATTAATGGAGGAAGTGCATCGGCGTCAGAAATTGTTGCCGGCGCACTGCAAGACAATCGCCGGGCAGTCATTGTCGGCACACAAAGCTTTGGTAAGGGGTCTGTCCAAACAGTAATGCCGTTGGGCGATGGGCGAGCAGTCAAGCTAACGACTGCCCGCTATTTCACACCCAGTGGTAGGTCTATCCAGGCTGAGGGAATCGTTCCGGATATAACCATTGAGCGCGCTGAAATTCGCCCCTATAAAACTCCAGAAAGAGTTAAAGAAGCCGACCTTGACGGTCATTTAGAAGCTAAAAGTGAAGTCTCCGAAGTACCTACTTCGGAAACAGAGATCACTGACAAACCAGAGTCACTGATTGACGACAACCAACTCTATGAGGCTCTCAACTTATTGAAAGGCTTCCACCTACTGGGCAAAAGCACTGCACCACAGTAAAGGTGCAGCCTTTTCTAGATACGCCTAGTTGCCAGCATCGACATCTAGGCGATCGACCTTCTGGAAGCCCCGCGGCAACTTATGGCCGCGTCTCCCACGCTCACCACGATAGTGCTCTAAGTCCTTTGGCTTCATGACAAGATAGCGCTTGCCGGAGTGAACAACCAACGAGTCATTTTCACTGACCACTGCATAATCAATCACGAACTCTTCTCGGCTTTGTAATCTGGACCCGGGAATGTTGATAATTTTATTGCCTTTGCCTCGTGTTAACTCAGGAATATCATCTATGGGGAAGACCAGCATACGCCCTTCATTACTCACAGCTGCAATATGAGAGTCCTGTGAACTCACCATCTTAGGCTGCAAAATTCTACCGCCCTTGGGAATGCTAACCACTGCCTTACCGGCTTTGTTCTTAGTAAATAACTCGCCAATTTTAGTCACAAACCCGTAACCAGCATCAGTACCCATTAATACTTTTTGATCATCGGCGCCCATAATGACATGAGTAAACAACGCCCCTGAGGGCAAATTTAAGCGCCCTGTAGCCGGCTCCCCCTGACCTCTAGCGGACGGCAGCGTATGGCCTGCCAATGAGTAGTAACGGCCCGTCGAGTCCTGTAGGAAGACATTTTGATTACTGCGCCCAAGTGCTGATGATAGAAATTTGTCGCCTGATTTGTAGCTGAGGGTCGTTGGGTCAATCTCATGACCTTTCGCCGCTCGAACCCAACCTTTGTCCGATAAAACTACCGTAATGGGTTCGGCCACTAACAGGTCTTTTTCGTTAAATGCCTGAGCTTCAGCGCGTGCTTTGAGCGGTGATCGGCGTGCATCACCGTACTCTTCTGCGGTAGTTTTTAATTCATTTTTTACTAACGTTTTCAAGCGAATATCAGAACCTAACAGTAGTTCGAGTTCAGCTTTTTCAGCGGCTAGTTCGTCTTGCTCACCACGGATTTTAAATTCTTCAAGCCGCGCCAACTGACGTAACTTGGTATCTAAAATATACTCAGTCTGAATATCTGACAAACCAAATCGAGCGATCAATGCCGGTTTGGGTTCATCTTCAGTGCGAATAATATTAATTACTTCATCGATATTCAAAAAGGCAATCAACAAACCGTCCAAAAGGTGTAGTCGTTTATCTACTTTTTGTAATCGATACTCGAGCCGGCGGCGTGTTACGTCAATACGAAAACGTAACCATTCTTTTAGGATTTGCCGTAAGTTCATTACCGACGGTTTGCCATCAATGCCAATAATATTAAGATTGATACGGTAACTTTTCTCTAAGTCAGTGGTGGCAAAGAGATGGTCCATCAAAGACTCTATATCAATCCGATTAGAGCGTGGGGTAATCACCAGGCGTGTTGGATTCTCATGATCTGACTCATCGCGTAAGTCTTCCACCATCGGCAGCTTTTTGTTACGCATTTGCGCAGCAATTTGTTCAAGAATTTTTGATCCTGAAGCCTGAAACGGTAAGGCGGTGACAATCACATCACCATCTTCTTTATGCCAGATACCACGCATCTTGACCGAGCCACGGCCAGTCTCATAGGTATTTAAAATATCTGCCTGTGAGGTAATAATTTCACCGTCAGTTGGAAAATCAGGCGCTTTGACGTACTCCATTAATTCTGGAATCGTCGCTTTGGGATTATCTAACAAATGTAGGCAGGCATTAACAACCTCATTGAGATTATGCGGCGGTATATCGGTGGCCATGCCTACTGCAATACCAGTGGTACCGTTGAGCAGNACATTGGGAACGCGAGCTGGTANAATCTCAGGTTCATCCATAGTGGCATCAAAATTAGGCCTCCAAGTAGCCGTGCCCTGGCCTAGTTCGGATAATAGAACGTCGGCATAAGCAGACAGCTTAGATTCGGTGTAACGCATTGCCGCGAAGGACTTTGGGTCATCCGACGAACCCCAATTACCCTGTCCATCAACTAACGGNTAGCGGTATGAAAAGGGCTGCGCCATTAATACCATCGCTTCATAGGCTGCACTGTCGCCATGCGGGTGGAACTTACCAATAACATCGCCCACGGTACGCGCTGATTTTTTGTACTTAGCACTGGCTTTCAGACCAAGTTCACTCATGGCATAGACAATTCTCCGTTGCACAGGCTTTAAGCCATCNCCAATATGCGGNAGTGCGCGATCCAGAATCACGTACATTGAATAGTCTANATATGCCTGCTCGGCATAAACGCTCACGGGCCTGCTTTCAAGGCCCTGATCATTGAAGGTTACGATATCGCTCATCGGTTTTCCTGTGTTGTAAATACTCTAAAGTTTGTTGGCATCGGTCAAATCACCTTTACTTTCCAACCAGTTGCGTCGATCTGGGGCACGCTTCTTGGACAGCAACATATCCATCATACTATCCGTATTATCGCCAGGCTCTAACGTGAGTTGNACTAANCGTCGAGTGTCTGGGTCCATGGTTGTTTCTCGTAATTGCAGTGGATTCATCTCGCCTAGACCTTTAAAGCGCTGCACATTGACTTTACCGCGCTTCTTTTCAGCTTGAATGCGATCGAGAATACCCTGCTTTTCAGCCTCATCCAATGCATAGTAAACATCTTTACCAACATCGATTCTAAACAGCGGTGGCATCGCCACATAAACGTGTCCCTGGCTCACTAAGGGTCTAAAATGCCGAACGAAGAGGGCGCACAGTAGGGTAGCAATGTGTAAACCGTCAGAATCCGCATCCGCCAAAATACACACCTTGTGATAGCGCAAGGAATCTAAATCATCGACCGCAGGATCCACCCCCAGCGCAACAGAAATATCATGTACTTCTTGAGAGCCTAAAATCTCTTGAGAATCGACTTCCCAGGTATTCAGAATCTTACCGCGCAGCGGCATGATCGCCTGGTGTTCTCGGTTGCGAGCCTGTTTAGCTGAGCCCCCAGCGGAGTCTCCCTCTACCAAGAAAATCTCACAACGCTCTGGTTCNCCACTGGAACAATCAGCCAGTTTTCCTGGAAGTGCAGGCCCCTGAGTAATCTTTTTACGCACTACTTTCTTACTGGCACGCATACGGCGTTGCGCAGCGTATATACACAGTTCAGCCAGTTTTTCAGCGTCTTCGGTATGTTGGTTTAACCATAGACTAAAAGCGTCTTTAACAACCCCAGAAACAAAGGCTGCTACTTCTCGAGAAGATAGTCGGTCTTTGGTCTGACCGGAAAATTGCGGGTCGGCCAGCTTAGATGAAAGGACAAAACTACATCGGTCCCAAATATCATCAGGGGCTAATTTGATGCCCCTAGGCAGTAAGCTTCTAAACTCGCAGAATTCACGCATCGCCTCTAAAAGACCCGTGCGCATTCCATTTACGTGGGTGCCTCCTTGAGGAGTAGGAATTAGATTCACGTAACTTTCTTGAACTAACTCACCGCCTTCTGGCATCCATTGTACAGCCCAATCTACCGCTTCGTTTTCCGCAGCAAAGATGCCGATAAAAGGCTCGGCAGGTAGTACTTCCCATCCATGCAAGGCACCTGCTAGATAATCCTTTAGGCCATCTTCGTAATACCACTCTTCACTATCATTGGTATTTTCGTCATGAAAACTGACCGTTAAACCACCACACAAAACTGCTTTAGCGCGAAGCACATGACGCAATCGTGACACTGAGAACTTGATTGAATCAAAGTAAATAGCATTGGGCCAAAATCTTAATATAGTGCCGGTATTGCGCTGGCCACAGGTATCAATAACCTTCAAATCAGAGGTTTTATCACCATTGGCAAACATCATTTGATGGACCTGCCCACCCCGCTTCACCGTCACTTCTAAGGTGTTAGACAAAGCGTTGACAACGGATACACCTACGCCATGCAATCCGCCTGAAAATTGGTAATTATCATTAGAGAATTTACCACCCGCATGCAGAGTTGAAAGTATCACTTCAACGCCAGGTATTCCTTGCTCTGGGTGTATATCTACCGGCATACCTCGACCATCATCGAAAACCGACAATGAACCATCTTTGTGCAAAGTAACTTCAACACGACTGGCGTGACCAGCAAGTGCCTCATCAACACTGTTGTCGATGACCTCTTGGGCCAGATGATTTGGCCGCGTGGTGTCAGTGTACATACCCGGACGTTTGCGAACCGGGTCTAAACCGGTAAGGACTTCAATATCTTTTGCGTCGTAGTTGCTCATGGCACTCTTATATAGTTGTCGTTAATTTAATGGGCAGTCAGAAACTGGTGAATCGTTGTAAGATGTTGATCATAATCTATAAAGCCGTGATCGCCACCCTGTTCAATAATTATTTTAGCACCCGCATAGTGTATCTGTGCATCTTGGTAGTTCAGCACATCGTCGCCGGTTTGTAATAGCACTAGGTAATTACTTTGGTGGTTTATACTTTGAAGCTCAAGCTCTCGGAACTCATCAATATGGTGCGGTTCGAAAACCCACTTTTCTCCAGTCATATAATTAGTGTTTTCGCCGATCCAATTAGCTAAGCCCCTTGTCGGGTTCACTGCGGGATTAATTAGTACCCCTCGGAGATGATATTTTTCTACTAAATAAGTAGCAAAAAAGCCTCCCATAGAACTGCCCACNACAAAAATAGGCTCTGATTGGTTGGCCTCAATGATTGACGTAAGTTGATCAATTACGCTATTTGCAAAGGGTGGTAAATCGGGACAAATAAATCGTATATGTGGCGCATTNAAGGCCAGCCATTGCTGGGTTTGCAATGCTTTTTTTGATTGAGAGGAGCTGTTATAGCCATGTAGATAAAGCAGTGTCGGCATTGGGCACTAATCTCTGAATTGAACGTTATTATAGCCTGAGATTAGACTGTATCGGTGAATGATTTACACTTAATAGCCAGTATTATCAGTGTCTGGATACTGATCAAAATTACGGATGAATTCAACGCCTGTCTTTACAGTTCCATTAGACTCTAAATCAAACCATCTATAACCAGGAGGTTGGTCTGATATAGCGAAATCTTTACTGTGCTGTTTAAATTGGATACATGAAGAAGGGGTGGTGTATAAAGGTAAATCGCCCCACAAGCCTTCATACTGTTGGTGTACATGCCCAGTCACTACAAGCTTCACGTCGTTATGAGATGCTAATAGATCATAGAGACTATTTGGATTATTGACCCGTTGTTTGTCGAGCCACTGACAGCCGAGCGCAATAGGACAGTGATGCATGGTTACCAGAATATGCTTTCCAGCTAACTGATTCAGCCGGTCATCGACTAGGCGTAATTCTTCATCGCTAATATGACCAACAGGTGTTCCAGACTGCGAGCTGTCTAAAGTAAGAATACCCCAGTTACCGAGTTCGCTGACCGGGTATGACGGGTAATCAGTTAAGTGTTGTTCCATTAGCTCTACATTGTCATGATTGCCCGGCAGCCATACCGCCTGCTTGTCATAATCCTTTAGCAATTGGTTGAGCATAATATAAGATTCGGCACTACTTGTGCCGGATAGATCACCAGACAGCAGCAGCAGATCATCCCCGCGACCATAGTCATTTATTGCATGTAGCACTGCTTTAAAGCTATCTAAAGGACGTATGCCCGCTAAAACAGACTGCGGGCCTTCGCCAAGATGAAGATCAGTAATCTGAATTAATTTCGATACCGCCATCCGTATTAGACCTCAGTAATGGCGGATCCATGCCGCAAACCATAAATCAATAATTCACTGAGAAATATATTCCATTGCCATTTTTCATCTCTGGCCTGATTAGGCTTTTGCTCGACCAGNGTCCATGGAATCGTTCTATCAGNACACCACTCAATCACTTCAAGCATTTTCGCGTCACGATAAACGCGCGCTTTTATCTCTATTTGTGGAACCCAGTCAGGGCCGGCTCGATCAGCAGTAATAGTCAGAGTACTGGTATATTTGGTAACTTCTGTGACCTCTATGTGAAGTCCAACATTGGGGGTTCGGCGGGAACTGAGCTGCACAGATGCACCTAAGACCATTGCGTTTAATGGTACTTTTAGCAGTCGTCGATAGTTATGCTCACACTCATCATGTAACCGCGTCAAATCCAGTTTTTGCCTNCCCATTTCAAAGAATGCCAAATTTTTTACCTTCNCGCNCAAATTACTTTTTTAACGTCTCACATATTNTATATATTAGTCCCATCATAGGCGCCTGTCTCATAAATTGTTGTGACGGAGTTCTAACCATTGCAAAGAAATAGTGACCGCAGCACTATTTAATGTCCCATCTGCTAACGCCTGCTGTGCCTC
>JGI24539J26755_10000259_pt1 | contig 24476 bp, 17 predicted proteins | sample NorSeaMetagenome_2_FD_26755 | JGI IMG/M metagenome (IMG submission 26755) | reverse complement strand
TTAACACACGTTTGTCCATCAGGGCAACATACTTGTGTACCATTATCATCCTTACACACTTGTTTACTGGAACAACAAGCTCCATTAACACACGTTTGTCCTTCTTCGCAACATGTATCCCCGCAGCATAAATGTCCTTCTTCGCAACATGTATCCCCGCAGCATAACTGTCCTTTCTTACAGCATTGACCCTTAGGACAAATATCGGTGACGCATGATACACAACGTTGATTGGAAGATCCTGAAGGAAAAGGCTTTGTCCCCTTATCGCAGCACTTTTCAGACACACCATTATTATATACCATATTTTTTGAACAAATAATATTACCCGCTAAACATTTACTTGATGAAGTATCGTAACATACATTACCGCAAGGAGATGAACCTGACGGACACTCTAAGCATGTATTTGAATCTTTATCATAATATGGCTTATCAGACGCGCAAATTGGTTCACATCTCTTACTAGTTACATTGTAATTTTCACCTAAACTACATTGTGATTTGTTATTTTTGGATTTAGAGAAAAAATATATAATCATACCAATTGATATTATTACTATGACGAATATTATAACAATAATCGTAGTTTTTTTCATCGTATGTTTTTAATATTAGATGGAATAATATTAGATGGAATAATATTACAACTATAAATTTTGTATAACTATAATAGTTATACAAACAAATTAGTAATAATATGAAACTCTTTCATACCTTACTTTGGATAAAAAATAATCATATGAAACCACAAAGTACAAATATCTATGATATATCCTAATTTCATTATTACATTTTTCTGTGTAAATAATATTGGCACTATCAGAAAACGCGTTAATAAATCCAGATACAATTTCTAAAATTACCTCTTTCGCTCTTTCTTCCGTGCTTACATAACATCTCATATCATCATCAACGTACACAACAAATATATCTTCTGCTTCGTATAAATCGTTTTCATCACCATCACCATCACCATCACCATCACCATCACCATCACCATCATCATCACCATCACCATCACCATCACCATCACCGTCACCATCACCATCACCATCACCATCACCGTCACCATCACCGTCACCATCACCGTCACCGTCACCATCACCGTCATCATCACCATCACCATCATCATCACCATCACCATCACCGCATACTTCAACATCTGTATTACAGCATACGTCATTGCATAATTGTACCTCATTTTTATCTACAACAACTGTATCATTTACCCAAGAATCATTAATTATTTTGTCATTGTTTTCCAGGGCATGCTCATTACATGGAGAGTGATTTTCTACAATTACGCGGCTTCTTTGATCGATACTAGAATTGCTCATATTTTTATAACTATATGTATAAGCACGATTCTTTAAACTAAGTATATAGTTTTATAGTTTTAAAAAACCAAAATGATTAAAAAAGAATATTTCTAATATATAACTAAAAATGGATCAAGCTCTCGCTAAAATACTCAAAAATAACCAAGTAGATGGTCGAATTTTTACTCATGGATCGATGGGGACGATAAAAGGTTGTTATCAACTTAACAATAGTACCAGACAAAATTTCTTCGACTTATATTCTACATCTGTAATGAATAATAATTCAGATATTATAGAAGCGGGAATAGGAGAGACCACAAAAATTCATTCATCTATTCCTGTTCTTGTAGATGTTGATATTAAAATGAAGTATGAAGACGCAACTGAAATTATGGACGGGAATAGTAATATATATACATTACATCAAGTGGAACAAGTTATTACGGTATATCAGCTAATACTTAGAGAAATACTTAATATTAATAATGATAATGATTTGACGTGTGTTCTGCTTGAAAAGCCTCCATATAAGTCTGTTAAAGGAGAGACAAAATATTTAAAGAATGGATTTCATCTACATTTCCCGTATATATTCATGAACAAAAAAGATCAGAAGAATCATCTTATACCTAGAGTTAAAACACAAGTAAAAAACAGAAAAATATTTGATAATTTATTTGAAGATTCTAGTAGTGTAATAGATTCCGGATATTTGTCAACAACATGGTTATTGTATGGGTCATCCAAAGGAGAAGATATGAAACCCTACAAAGTGACTAAAGTATTCGATACTGATTGCGAAGAGATTACAGTAGAAGAAGCTTTCAGAAAATATCAAATATTTGATTCTAATGAGAAGTTGATAAAGATAAATGGTAATATTGAAAAGTATCTTCCACAAATACTCAGTATAATACCTCATAATCGTGTACCAAAAGAAGTAAAAACAAATGTTATATCACCAGTGAAACAAAAATTAATAGAAGAAAGGAAAAAGACACAAACAAGCTTAACAGCCCAACAATCGATTGAAGTAGCAAAAGAACTTATACCTATGATATCTAAATCTAGGGCAGACGATCACAACGACTGGATGACAGTTGGATGGGCTTTATATAATTCTACAGAAGGATCAGACAAAGGGTTTGATATTTGGAACATGTTTACTCAAACCTCTGAAGAACCGAGAGGAGAAGAGAGATGTATATACGAATGGGGTATCATGAAAAAACATGTATATACATATACTCTTGGCACGCTTTACTTTTTTGCTTCACAAGACTCTCCTGAATTATACAGAGAGTATAAATCCAATCAATCGGCCAAATTTATGGAAGAGGCTATCGACGGGTCTCATAACGATATTGCAAAAATGCTTAAAGCAGAGTATGGTTGCGAGTTCACGTGTGCAAGTATTGAATCAAAAATATGGTTTCAATTTACAGGACAAACTTGGGAACAAATGGAAGGAGGTGTTTTTCTGCGTCAAAAAATATCAAATGAATTATCACAAAGATTTACGGATATGCAATACGATATATTCAAAAATCTTGTAGAGTCGGAAAATGCTCAAAACGATGGAGAAAGAGCAAAATGGGATAGACGTAACAAACAAGTACAAACTCTTCGCAAAAATTTGAAGTCTGCTCCTTTCAAAAATAATGTGATGAGAGAATGTCAGGACGAGTTTTTCGATTCGAGATTCAAGGAAAAACTTGATACGAACCCGTATTTAATTGCTTTCCAAAACGGTGTATACAATTTAGAAAAAAATATATTTAGAAAAGGAAGACCAGAAGATTTTCTATCGAAACAAATGAATGTTAACTATCGAGAATATGACGACGACGACGACGAAGTACTAGAAGTTCATAGCTTCCTGCAGAAAATTTTTCCAGATAAATCACTATGTAAATATTTTATGGATTTAGCTTCTGATGTTTTTGTAGGTGGTAACTATCAAAAGAAGGTATACTTCTGGCTTGGATCCGGAGATAATGGCAAATCTATTCTACAAAAACTTATGGAGCTTATGCTTGGCAAACTTGCAATCAAATTCGATACAAGTCTTATAACTGGCAAGAAACCAGGACAAGGTTCCGCTCATGCGGAACTTGCACGATCCGGGGGAGGAGTGAGATGGGCTACACTCGACGAACCCAATAAAGACGAACAGATAAATAGCGGAACAATGAAAAAATTGTCTGGAAATGATAGTTATTTTGCAAGAGATTTGTTTGAAAAAGGTAAAGATACAAGGGAGATTCAACCATTGTTCAAATTAAACTTTGTTTGTAACAAACTTCCTCATATTAAATATAGTGACAAAGCTGTATGGAATCGTATCAGAGTTCTTTTATTCGAATCTGTATTTATGAGTATTAATGATCCTGATTTACCCGAATCGTTTGAAGAACAGTTACGACAAAAGAAATTTCCTAAAGATCTAGATCTAGAAAAGAAGCTTCCAGGAATGGCAGAACCATTTGCATGGATATTACTTCAACATAGAATTAAGGTAACTTCCCGTTTTGAACCAGAGAAGGTATTAATGGCAACGAATATGTATAGATGTCAAACAGATATTTACAGACAATTCATAGAAGAAACAATACTCGAGGATCCTAATGGCTCTATCACTCTATCATTGGTATACAGTACATTTATTGATTGGTTCAAACAATGTTATCCAGGACAGGCTGTTCATCCAAGACCAGAAGTTCAAGACTATTTCGAAACTATCTGGGGTACTTGTGAGTCAGGTAAGAAATGGAGTGGATATCGTATTAGGGATCATAAAGACGATGTTAAAGACGGTAAGACAATTATACTCATGGGTGGTGAAGATGTCGGGGACGATAGCGGTGAAGATCCAAATTTACCTTTTATGTGATAAATGATTTTTAATGTTATAACATTAAAAATAAATTATATTTTTATACATTACATTTTGATCCAATCAGAAGCAAACAGAAGTAATGGACGCTCCGGACTTGCGGCTCTATTCGAAGATTTATTGGAATGTGTTTTATCATTATCTGTAATGATTGAATTAAAAATAGAGCTATTAATATGTTTTGTAGCGAATTTTTGAGTAATTTTTCCACTCTTTCTTCCAGAAGCTACTGTCCATTTTTTCTGATCCTCGTACCCAGTTGTAACTTTTTTGATTTTCATTAATTCCTCGCGTCTATTTTTAACATACTCGTTATGTTCGTTCTCTTCTTTGTCGCGTCTATTTAGATATTCAATAACACCGCGATTGTCAGATGTATATGATCTCCAATTAGTTCCATTAACACCGTGAGATGTTTTATTCCTCTTCTTTTCCCATACAGAGTACGCGTTGTCAAAATCTTTTTCGTTAGAGAAGAATTCTTCTCTAGGTCTTGCTCCGTTCTTAAAATCGATATATTCTAAATATTGAAAAAAATTGCTAAAGAACATCTTCTTAGTTTCCACTATTACTGTATCTGGTTCTTTCCTACTGCGTTTAGTCTTTCCTTTTCCTGTAGTAAAAACTCTACCTTTTATTATACGTTCCACTGGCGTAACTACTCTGAAATATTTATTTTCGTCCATAGTTCCTTGGAAGTCTCCTGATTCGCAATTTTTCATCAACTCTTCGTACGATTTCTTTGATTCGTTAGTATTACCGTCGTCGTCTTTATCTGGCAATCTTTTATTATACGTAACCTCCTTTTTTAGAGTGTACTCATTTACAATCGAGGGACCCTTATATCCCTTAAATTTATAAATTTTATTATTTGAAGGAACATTATGATGTTTAAGTCCTGACCATGCGCTCTCTTGTTTAACTTCTACGACCATTTAATTAATTTCTATATATATAATACTTTATTTTCTTAAATTGATATTTTTACACAAATAATATACAAAAATAACAATGAACCATTCTAGTCTCAAAGAAATCGAAGGAATCGTATTTGGAGTAAGTTCTCCATTGTATATCAAAAGTACAGCAGTATGCAAAATAACAAGTACAAAAATGTCTGGACCAGAACCTAACACCGTTTACGACCCCGCAATGGGTCCGTGCTTCGATAACGTGACAAAATGTACTACGTGTGGAGAAAGCTCGAAAGTATGTACTGGACATTTTGGATATATCGAGTTAAATTATCCGGTTGTACATCCATTATTTTACAAAGTTGTTTCTCAATGGTTGAAATGTTTTTGTTCTACTTGTTATCGGCTACTTATGACAGAAGATCACATCGAACTCAATAACCTTGACAAATATGATGGAATAACAAGATTTAATAGTATATTAGAACGTTTGGAAAAAGTTGACATTTGTTGTCATTGCGGACATCCACAACCAACACATAATCTATCACATCCAGAAAACCAATTTTCTGTATCTCACACCCATAGAGACGAAGATGGTGACAAGAAGACAGTGACAATTTCCATGAGCGCCGAAGATATTCTCCATATATTTGAGAATGTAACAGACGATGATATAAGACTATTAGGAATGGATCCGGAAAATGTACACCCCAAAAATTTTATTTTAATATACCTGCCTGTACTTCCTCCGTGTGCTCGTCCTCCAGTAATTTCTCCAGGAAATGTTAGCGATGATGATCTTTCGGGTGTGTATATAGAAATTGTTAAGAAGAATAACGACCTACTTGAAATTTCAGATCCTAGCGCGAACGATATGAAAGACCTGAAATATAATATTGAAATTTTGTTTGACAATTCCAAAGGAAAAGCAAAGCACAATGCAAATAACAGAGAAAAGAATACACTAAAAGATAGGTTATCCGGAAAAGGAGGTCTGTTAAGAAATAACTTAATGGGTAAACGAGTAGATCAATCTGCTCGTACAGTTATAGGTCCAGACCCTACATTAAAGTTCAATGAAATAGGTATACCTCAGCATATTGCTGATACGTTATCAGTACCCGTTAGGGTTACGTCTTTTAATATAAATGAACTTACACGTATTGTAAATGAAGAAGATGGAGCTAATTATGTCATGAATTTTGATAATAAAAATGACGGACCTATGAGAATTAGTATGGCTCTTGCGTTATATGCACGTGGAACACAAGTGATGTATCAAGATATCATATATAGAAATGGTAAGAAAATACCAGTAGAAACTGTTCGTATCGATCTGAAACAAGGTGACATAATCGAAAGGAATGGTAATTTTATATCTGAAATACAATACCCTCATAAAAGAAGTTATAACTTAAAAATAGGAGAAATAGTTCACAGAAAACTTAAAAAAGGAGACATGGTTCTTTTGAACCGTCAACCTACTCTACATGCAGGTTCGATGATGGCTATGAGGGTTATTCCGAGAAGGGGACCAAATAGTCAGAAGACTATTACGATGAATTTGGCTGTTACTAAATCATTCAATGCAGATTTTGACGGAGATGAGATGAACATACACGCCCCACAGTCTATAGAAAGTATTGCTGAACTTGAGGAACTTTCGTGTGTAGATAATTTTATTATTTCGCCTCAAAGTAGTACCCCTAATATTCTTATTGTACAAGATTCATTACTTGGAGCTTACAAAATGACTGGAAGAAAGAAAAAGATAGATAAAGGTACCTTTATGAACATATGTTGCTCGTGTACGTTTAATAGCGATTTCGTACTGAAACGTTTGAGGCATATTAGAAAAGTTTTGAAAGAACTTAAACGACCAGTACAAGCTTTTACAGGCAAGGGTTTATTTTCTTTATTACTTCCAATAGACTTCTTGTATGAACAGGATAATGGAGTTGATCCAGATCAACCTATTGTAAAAATTTACAAGGGTGTTTTGATTGAGGGGTCAATATCTAAAGATAATATTGGTGGATCAAAGAAATCGTTGATTCTTCTTTTGCATAAAGAATATCCGAAAGATGTTGTTTGTAGCTTTATAGATAATATTCAATTTATGACAAATGCTTTTAATTTGGTTTATGGATTTAGCGTTGGTCTTGGAGATTGTATATCCACTAAAAAAGAAGAAATTGAAGATGCAATAACAAAATGTCTTATTGAAGCAGAGGGAGTAGAACAAACTACACAAAATGCAGGTATTAGAGAAGTTAGAGTAAACGCCGCTCTTAATAAAGCAAGAGATATCGGACAGAGAATAGCAAAAGACGCACTTGCTCTTGATAATAATTTTAAGAGTACAGTTACATCAGGGAGTAAAGGTGATTACTTCAATATCGCACAAATTGCTGGACTACTTGGACAACAGTGTATTAAAGGAAAACGAATACCGTTGATGTTAAATTGCGGAAAACGATCTTTACCTCATTATCTGTTAGACGAAGAGTTATCACTCAACGAAAAATACGAATCTAGAGGATTTATTAGAAATTCATTTATTCACGGTCTAAATCCAAAGGAGTTTTTTTTTCATGCAATGGCTGGAAGAGATGGTATTTGCGATACAGCTATGGGTACTGCAACTTCAGGTTATATAGAAAGAAAGATCGCAAAATGCACTGAAGATATTACAGTTAAATACGATGGAACTGTCAGGGATGCTCCAGGAAGTAGAGTTCAACTTTGTTACGGTGATAATGGGTATGATCCAGCAAATAGTATTATTATTAATGGCGAATCTCAATGTTGTGATGTTAGAAGGATAGCTAGGAAAATAGATATAAGAAGAAATATGTAAATTTATTTTCATATCTATTATACTTTATTGATTTGTTACAACAAATCAATAAAACTGATATCAACTACGTACAAATGACAAATTGTTTGAATACTATTTATTATTTGTATATCCAGAAATATAAAAATGATATTTAAACATAAGTATTCCGGAATTAAATAATAAATGGATTTTAAACAATGTGTAAGTAAAGCTGTAGACGAAGTCTTGTGTAGATATATGAAAACAGTGTCTAAGAAATACAGTATAGAGTATAAAGATCTTGAAGATATTTGGCAGCACAATACAATTGATACATCGCAAATTGGTACAACATCACAATCTATTCCATCACCATCACCATCACCATCGTCAAATGCAAATATCAATTCAGATATTAATCCTAAAATTATAGATTGTGTAGAACTTCGAAAAAGTACTGTAATGGAACTAAAGGGTATGTGTAAACAACGCGGATTGAAATGTTCTGGTAAAAAAGATGATATTCTGCGACGATTACTTGATGTTGAAAAAAGTACACCTAAGACTAATACCTCAGTTTTCGTATCTAAAAATGTATATAAACATGATGTTATTAAACAATTAAAATCAAATGTTTCTAGCTCCATTCAATTGAGACGAAATGCTTATGGTAATTATCAACATCCCCATAGCGATTTGATTTTTAATGATCAGAAGAAAGTTTACGGAACACAAAAAGATGACGGAACATTAGAAGATCTTAATGCGGAAAGTATCAATATTTGTAAAAAATATAATTTTGATTATGTTATTCCCGACAATTTAAATACGAATGACGCCGATATTGATATCGAAGAATTCGACAGCGATGAGGAGGTTGAAGACGAGGTTGAAGATAAGGTTGAAGATGAGGTTGAAGATGAGGTTGAAGACACAGAACCCGCTTCTAATCAAGTTCTATCTACAGAATATGTAGAAGCAGATAATGACGATATTTCAGAAGAAGAGCTTCTGGAAGATGAAGACGAAGATATTCCTTTGGACGATGAGTATTATTAACGTTAATTGTAAATTTATAGTTTATACTATAAATTTTGAGTTATTTAATTTCTATAGAAGTTGACCCTATTTAATTTTACTTCATATGGAGATTTATGTTTTGAAATATAATCTACAGCACCGTTGATAAATAATATCGTATTGTTCAGTCCTGAATCAAAGTCTCCTTCTTTTATATCATATGCTTCCATTTCTTTCATGATATTAATAGAATTCGTATCATCTATTTCTTCTATATCTTTTAATTCAACTAACTGTCCTAATATGAGTCTGATTGCTAGTATTATGTCTTGATTGTTGAATGTTGTTTTTGTGTTAGTTTCTGAATTATATTGTCTGATTCTTATAAGTATTTTTATGATAGCAATTAGGATATACTTTTCAAACGGTTCATTTACTGTACTATTGAATAATTTGTTCGAGGATGTCATTCGTTGTGCATCAGATATCATTTTCTGTATATCTGCAGTATTGGAACTATGTTTAATGATAAAGTATAACATTGTAGCGATATAATTCCATAGAACTTTTATTGATCCTGTATCTAATTCTTTCATATAACTTCTAGCCATGTCTGTATAAAACACTGGTACGGGTGTTTTGACAGTTTGTGACATTTTAGTAAGATGACTACAAGGCTGGTATATGTATGACAAAATTTCATTGACATATTTGCCCGTAACGGTTCCACATTTACCTTGTTTTTCACATAAATATAAATTCATGTAAGTTATTGACTGAATCATATCATTTGTTCTATCGGTAACCCATTTTTTTAAGAATTCATCTTTATTTATGACTGCTTCAATATTGGTAACAGAAATATGTTCAGGTATTTGTTTTCGTTCAGTTCTTAACTTTTGACGAATATTCATTAAATGATTACCAACAAAATTTTGACCGTTTCTATTAGGTCCTATTCCAAGCACTTTGTTCTTAACATCTGCGTATATTAATTTATGGTCTAAAGATCTTAACAATACATCCTGAAAAAATCTATGTGAAAACTTCTTATTCAAAGCTCTAGTAGTGTTTCTTTTCAATCTAGATTCAAACGCGATAGTATAATATTTTTTAAATATCATTGGTAAACTTTTTAATTCTACATAATTACGTCGATCTGTTTGCGATTGGTCTGGATATGTCATAATAAGATCATGAGCAATGGACGGACCAATCTGTTCATTATCTGTTTCAGAGTTGTATAATTTTTCAAGTAAGCACGCACATACGTAATGAGCCGTGGTTGGATAATTCTTTGCTTTTATAGATAGCATACGCGAGTATATTGAGGGAGATAAAATATCATTAGGATTAATTGTATAAATATTTACTTGATCGCTATTTGAGTTGTATGGTTTGAATTTTGTTGACATTCTATCTTTTTTATGTGAATATAACAGTTGTTCTGTGTACACTTTTTTATCTTCTGTATTGGTATTTATTGAATTATCGTCTCTTGTTTCGGACGATAATTCTTGCTGGTTAAAAGGATTATGTACGTTTACGTCACTTCCTGCGCTAGAAATTGACGGTGCTTTATCAGAAGATTTGCTAGATGATTTGCTAGAAATTGACGGTGCTTTATCAGAAGATTTGCTAGATGATTTGCTAGAAATTGACGGTGCTTTATCAGAAGATTTGCTAGATGATTTGCTATCTGTTATATAAGGATTTGATAATATCTCTTTTGCTTCCATTATATCTTGTTGAGTAATTTCCGGTCTATCGTCTAAAAATATCTCAATATCACCAGATACGTTATTATTCAACATACCTCTTTCATATAGATCGACAATCTTATTTTTAAAATTAATATATTCGTTACCATTCAGAGACTGATTAATAGCAATATTCTGATCTTCTTCCGATAAATTTTCGTAATTCTGTGCTATCAGGTCTCGTAAATAAAACCTAAAAATAATATCCTTTCTCTGCCATTTGCGTTTGAGTTGTAGATTACCTATTTCGTTTGCTCTAATAATAGCAACGAATAGATCATTATCGTTTACAAATTGTTCCTTAACATATATAGGCAATGTAAGACTGTCTTCGTTATAAAGTCTAATGAAATTAGACTTTTTGAGTAATTTTGATGTATCAAACTTATATAAAATATCTTTGTATCCCATATGTATATATTCAATAATATCATATCCATCTTGCATATGTCTCTTAAGAGATTTATAAACGCAATAGATTGTATATCTCTTATCTTCTAACGCTTCATTTTTTTGTTGTATAATCTTTTTCCTCTCTAGTAAGAATAAATGTTCCCTATACTGTTCTAATTGTAAGCCGTAAATATTCGCACCGTTACCATCTGTACCAGATCCTAACATTTCACCATTGTCTTTTAATACGAGTTTTTTATCTCCTGTATTTAGTAGAGCTTGTTTAGATTTAATGTTATTAAATATTACCGGAAAGGCGTTATTAAGAGCTTGTCTTATTATAGATTGTCTTTGTAATTCTACTTCTTTTACATAACACATTTGTACATCTTTTACACTAGAATTGCCTAATAAAGTTTTTCTACTATGTTCCCAAAACATGTTACCATATATATAGTTTCTAGGAGTATTCCATTTACGATTATCCAATTCCAAGGGATAATTATAATTGTTGCTAAGTTGACCGAAATGTTTCTCATTTGCATCAAAGATTACGATTTCCATTTATTATATATGTATATATTACTTAAAACTAAAATATAACCTTGTAAAAATGTCTGGTCTACTTTTTTTAACATCAAAAGATTTTTTCATTGGAAAAGGAGTACAAGGACAAATCTTATGTCATAATATACCATCTTTCTCATTGATATTATTTTATTCTACCCGATGCGGTCATTGTAATGATCTATTACCCATATTCAAACGTTTACCAGGAACTATCAATAACTGTCAGTTTGGTATAATTAATGTTTCTTCTAAAGAAGGACGGCCCGTAATAGCAATGTCTAAAGAAACTATTTCTGTTATTGATTTTGTCCCTTTCATCATTTTATATGTTAATGGAAGACCCTTTCTACGTTTTAATGGTCCTCGGGACGAAAATATTATCAGACAATTCGTTGTTGAAACAGCTAAAAAGATACAGGAACGTCGTCCATTTACAAAAAAAGACGGTATAAAACAGCCTGATAAAGGCAAAGGTATCCCAGAATATTCTCTCGGAACACCTTTGTGTGGAAAAGATAAGGTATGCTATCTGACAGAAGAAGATCTACTTGAAAGAGTTCGTGAATATAAGGTAAATAAATAATACACATTTTTGTTACAAAAATTTTAAATTGATATAAATATTCGCAATTGAATATTTATAACAAAATGTCAACATTTCCTCTATTTGATCAGTTATATCGCGAAACAGATAACAAAGACCTCTCCACGTCCCAAAAGAAAACTTTTCTAACAAAAATGGAAAAGATAGACAATGAAGGTATGCAACTGTTATTTGCTCTCATCAGCACATATCAAGAAAAGATAGATGAATCTAACCGAAACATTATACCTTATGGTGGTAAAAAAACTGGAACTAAAATAGTTGATATAGAGTATAACATTGATACAATACCTAATCATCTTCGTCAGATTCTGCATAAGTTTTTATTGATGCATATAAAACGTATTGCAGATGAGCAAAAGTTTAAGAGACCAATTGAAAACACCTAATTTATACGTGTTTACATTTAAAGTACATAAATATAACAATAATAATTATTATTATTATTATTATAGATATAGTTATCCATATCCAATTATTGTCATATGTTTTTATATTGCTAATATTTTTTTCCAACTCACATATATTATAACAACCGGGTGTTACGAATATTTCTTTTCCATTATAAGTTGCTTTTGACATGTCTTGCACTGTTTTACTTAATTCAATTGATTTACATTGACCATCTTCACAATAATATCCAATCATTTTAGGTTTAAATACGAATACAGTTTCATATCCTCTTGATTCTAGTTGTTCGAAATTTAGTGACGATGCAATTAACGTATTATTTTCTATAGCACAACAATAAATATCCCCGTATTTCAACTTGAAAGTATTTCCGTATGTTAATATCTCATTATTATCGGAATTATCCACATGGATAACTTTGAATGCGTCGAAACTAGATGATCCAGATATTTGAGTTATCTGCCATTCGAATGATTTTTCAAATTCTATTTTACTAAGTATATAGTTGGTATAAGGGACACGTAGAAATATATTGTCATTATATTTTATAGGAATATATCTAGCAGATAAAGTATTAGAAAATTCAAATGGGAGTAGTTGTATATTTACTCCATTAGATTTATCTTCAAACAACGCCAAAGGAGGTTCTTCTCCCTCTTTTCCCATAGATAGTTCTGTTTTTTGACTTACCAATTGTGTAACATCTAAGTAGAATACATTATTAGCTTCATTTGGAGGAAATGGATATGTTCTAGTGTCTATAAAGGTAGTAACTTCAGATTTTTTAAATTCGTCATAAATATCTTTAACTCTTAATTTGTATACTGGGTTCGAGTTCTTGAAGGTATTAATATCAATTGGTACACATATGTTTGAAGTAGGTGTTTTTATATAATATCCTACAGCACATTTGTCTGGATTATCAGTGCATTTGGATACACACTCGTCAAAACTGATATCATTTATACAATTTCCGTTAATAGTATCATTACAATCTGCTGTAGATATCTGAGCGAAAACGGAGTTAGGGAATATCAAGATATTATCATTTTTTGTATATTTTACAGGATGGGATATCTTATATTCTTCATAATCGATGTTAGAATGTACAGTAGACTGCGTGTTAATATTATCCATACTGTTTATCATACGAAATATAAAAGAGATACTTAAAAACAAAAACATTTGATAGAAAATGGCTATATTAGAGAAACTACTTATACTTCCACCCAGTACTTCAAAATTATTTTATTTCCCCTTGCAAGGAAAAGACAAATTTGTTCGGACTGGGACAATAGGGGACGGCAGTTGTCTGTTTCATGCGATGTGTCATGCATATTCAAGCGAATATGTTCACATGACTGACGATCAAAAGAAGGATTTAGTGTCAAGATTGAGAAATAATATAACAAAAGATATTAGTAAAAGTAAGTGGAAAGGTTTAAACAATAGTATTATATCTGTTGTTAGTTTTCAGGAAAAGGTGAATAAAATTATTACATATTTTTATAAATTGATTGAAAATGATAAATCTTTACGCACCAAGTCTATTAGTTTGCGAAAAGTTGCTGATATTATCCTTGTTAATAAACATTCTATAAATATATATTCCTCATTGTTCCAATTAATAACTTTACAAGATATAATTGGAGGTGGTGGAGTATTGGAATCATCGTACAGAGATTGTAGTAATATAGATATGTGTATAGAAAACGTAATGAAGAATTTAAGAGACATTGTGCGCAGAAAGCTTGAAGGCGGTGGGTTAGAACGCGACAGAGTAGATTTTTTAACTGAAAAGTTTATAATGTTAATCGATTGTGTTCTTGCTGAAGCAGAGGATAGTTCTTATAAAAAATATATACACGATTTACAGGATAGCAAAACATATATTGATCAGTATCAAATAGATCTTATTTCTGATAAATTTAATGTAGATATTTATTTTATTAATGCACATAACCGCCTACCATATATGACAGGTTCTGCTAAAAATACATATAAACAAAGAACTTCGTTTATCGTTCTCTGGATCGGCGATAATCACTACGAGATCATTGGTCGTGTTATAGAAGGAACCAATCATGTTGAACGTAAATTTAATCCGGATGATCCAATTATTAAAATGTTATATACTTTACATTGCAATCCAACCAAATTTGCAAATAAATATCCACAATATATTAGTTATTTACCGTTAGAAGTAAGAGATAGCTTCGGGGTTAAGTCTGATATAGATAAATATGATGACGATGAATATAGAGATAACTATAGCAGTAATGATGACGATATTTAAGTGATTAATTAGTTTATAATTTATGATATTTACTCATATATTATAATAACATAATATAAATGGATATAGAAATAGATGATTTTCTTCCAAAATATGAAGATATAAACAGGACAGAAATCGCATTGTTTAACCAATATACAAATAGTAATTTTTATGAATCATTGTACTTTAAGAAAGAATTTTATGACGAAAAACTTACGAGAGTAGAAAAGATACCAACAGAACCGGGTCAATTGTTCAAACATCAAAAAATAATATCAAGATTTCTTTCTAGTCATACTCCATATAACGAATTACTCCTAGCTCACAGTATGGGTACAGGAAAGAGTTGCTCCGCCATAGGAGTCATTGAACAGATTAGATCGGAGGGAGGTAATTTTAGGGGAGCTTTGGTGATAGCCCCTGGAAAAGGTTTATTAGATAACTTTATACAAGAAATTGCGCTAAAATGTACTCGTGATAAATATTTACCAGCTAATTATTATAATATAAGAGGCGAAACTAATCGTATGCATGCTTTAAGACAGGCAGTAAAACATTTCTATAAATTTAGAACTTATATGACTCTCGCTAAAGATATACAACAAATGATAATAAGGAATATTCCGAAAGATGATCCCGATCGTGAACAAAAAATGTATAAAAATATTCGTGAAAGGTTTTCAAATTTAATTATTATCATGGACGAAGTACACCATTTAAGACCAAAACCAAACGCCAAAAAAGACGAGAGAGTCACATACGAAATGATTAAACTATTATGTCGTGTAACAAGTAATCGTAAGATACTTTTAATGTCAGGTACTCCCATGAGAGATGGGCCCGAAGAGATAGCTAGTATTATGAATCTTATTCTTCCTAAGGACATTCCTATCGGTAAGGAGTTTATTTCTACATATCTCGAAGAACGGAATGACAATACATATAGAATAAAAAAATCAAAAATTAATGACCTGAAGAACACTCTAAGAGGAAGAGTATCAGTGTTAAACGCAATGGAATCAGAAGTAACAAAAAAATATATTGGAGTTAAAGGATATTATAACATGATTCATTCAATTATTGACATAGACGAAATGAGCGAATTTCAAAGCATAGCTTATACAGAAGCTTTTTCTAAGGATACAAAAGTAGGTAAATCTGGACAAAAGGGAGGTATTTACAGCAATTCTAGACAAGCTGATTTATTTGTATATCCTCCAAAACAAACAGGAGGTATCGGTATATACGGTCCAGAAGGATTCAAAGAATATATTAATGTATCAAAAAAGAGTAGAAAAATGGGTGAATACAGTAAATCAAGAAAGGCAACTCAAATATATTCATATTCATTAAAGGAGGATTTCAAAAATCAATTGAAGGGACATGATAATAACGACACCCTACAAAACATTGCAATTTATTCTTCTAAATACGCCAAAACTATTCAACAAATACTCGATGCTAATGGCAAATCTGTATTTATATATAGCGAATTTGTAACTGGAAGCGGTTCTATATTATTCACAAAATTATTAGAACTTGTAGGTTATTCAAAGGCATCAGGAGGCGAAACTACAAAATCAAAACGTTACGCATTGTTAACTAATTTAACATCCACAGTAAATGAAGTAAATAAACTAAAGAATAGGTTCAATCAAAAAGATAATATGAATGGAGAATATATACAGGTTATCATCGGAAGCTCCATAATTACAGAAGGATTTTCATTATCCAATGTTCAAGAAGAACATTTACTCACTCCTTATTGGAATTCTACACCAATTGAACAGGCAATTGCTAGAGGATTACGAGTAGGTTCTCATCAGAATTTAATAAATACAGGAATAAGACCTATAGTAAATATATATCAACATGCTAGTATTCCTCTAGATTATCCAAATACAAAATCAATCGATCTTATTATGTATAAACTGTCAGAAGCAAAGGATATATCTATCAAACAGATCGAAAGAGTAATGAAAGAAAGCGCCTTTGATTGCGGTCTTGTATATAATAGAAATAAAGTAATAGACGGTCTAGATGGTAGTAAAAAATGTGATTATCAAAAATGTGATTATGTTTGTGACGGATTATCGGTTGAGGAAATAGAACGTGATATACCAAATTCGGACTTAGATTACTCAACGTTTCAATTATATTATTCCAAAGATAACATTATACGAATTATAGAGAAGTTAGAGAGTATGTTTAGAACCAACTTCTCTATACAGTTAGAAAATATAATAGAGAACTTTCCAGAGTATTCCGGTTTTGAATTATTATCATCACTGAGATTAATCATAAATCAAAATAAGGTCATTACAAACAAGTTTGGATTTCCTAATTATCTAAAGGAAGAGAATAATCTATTTTTTCTAATTGATAAATTATCAGATATATCATCATATTTTTCTTCGTATTATACTAAATCACCTGTTATATTAACAAACAAATCATTTACAGATCTTATCAACGAACAATGGATAAACACGTTACCTGTAATAATCAAAAGATTGCAAGTAGCAGATCAATCAGAATTTGAAATGCAAATTAAACGATTACCACCAGAAATTCAAGAAACTTACATTGAAGCATCTATACTCGCTAGAAAACAAGGAAAACAAGAGAATATAAAACTACAGAATAAAATTCACATTTACTTTAAAAATTATATATCAGAGATTGATGGTATATGGGTATCAACATATCTAAAAGAAAGAAATAACGGATCGCTAAGATGCTTGATTGATAATAACTGGACAGACTGTGAAGAAGACATGCAATTAAAAATCGAAGCAGGTAGAGAGGATAGAATAAATCGTCTTCTTAATAACAAATACGGTTATTATGGTATTATTGATAAAGAAGTTCCGGACTGGTTGTCTATAAGAAAAATAGAAGGTATGTCTGTCACAGATCTTCGAAAGAAAACTACTGGACAAAATTGTAAATCGTGGAAAAAAGAAAACATAATACCTCTAGCAATCAGTTTACAGTTGGACTATGAAGTTACTCCAAAGTTGTTCAAAGATGTAGACGTAGATAATAGAAAACAATTGGAAAAATTCGTACTCTCAAATACAGCTTTCAAAAAAGTCTACAAGGATACATATAAAACACTATCAGACGATGATTTGAAACGTGCTTATTATTGGAGTAAAATAAGTCTTAACGATGCTTGCCCAAAGATTAAAGAATGGTTTTTACAGCATGATCTGTTTGATTATGGTACAGCGACAACAACGAGTAAAAAGAAAACAGATGTACCCCAAAAGTAAAATGATTATTTTAGAATCAAATTGCTTTAAAATAAACAAATGAGTATACTATATATGCCAGAAGAGATATTAAATTTATGTTTTATGGATTTAGATTTAAGTGATATACTGTCCATTAGAAATACATGCAAACAATTAAAACATGCAGCATCGGAAGTTAGTATACATGTTAATACAGACTGGTCGTATGACAAAGATAAAGGCAAGAAAATATTACCTAACGCACATGTACGCAAATTTAGAAAGGAGTTAGATGAAACAAATGGTATCTCTAAAATATATATGGTTTGCGATTCTGGTAGTAAGACATTACATTGCGAAGATGGTCCTGCTATATACAGCGAAGCTGGTAGAGAATACTATAACTATGGTAAATTACACCGTCTTAGTAATAATGGTCCTGCAATTGAATATAATTTTCGTAACGTAAACAATACTGACTATAATTTCAATGCGGGATATTACAACGGTACTGACATGAGGAAAAAACTATCTTACAATGGTATATTCGAAGAATATTGGGAAAATGGTAATAGAATTAGTACAAAGTAGATCCATTTTTTCTCTTAATATAATATGATAGACGGAAAATTAACAAACAAACACCTAAAGGAGCTAAAGAAATAAATTACGTAGAGGAAGAGAAAAAGATTTAGGCAATCACACGAACAACAGAAATGATAATAATATAAATGAAATTCAAAATGAATTTCATTTATATGATATATAATATATTACAAATGTCGTCACTATCGAATCAACTTGAAGGTGTAATCAAAGAAGCGATAAACACATTCGCAAATAAAATAGCAGAGAAATATAATATTGATCATACAGAACTAATTGATCTATGGGAAATATCTTCAGGAATGAAGTATTCGATTCCTACCTCGCCTCATAAATCCGTAGAGTCTCATAAATCCGTAGAGTCTCATAAATCTCCTAAACAATTATCTCTATGCGATAAAAGCAATGATGGGGGATGTCCGTATGTATTTGTCAAAGGAGGACGGGAGGGTCAGAAATGCGGGTCAAAAAGTAAGAACGGATTAGTTTATTGTGGGAAACATTCCAAATGTGAGGGTGTGGGTCAAAAAGAAAAGAAAAATATTACAAGCGTGGGTAGAAAGATTTCTGTGCCAAGTAAACCCAGTAAATCTATTAATAAAAGTAATAATAACGTAGAAGTAATACACTTTAAAACTAATAAGAAGGTTGGTAAATTATGGAACGAATCAACAGGTCTTTGTTTAAAGTCTAATAAGGAACATATTGTTATTGGAAAAATACTAAATGATAAAATTATGCCTATTGACCAGGAAGTTATTCAGCTTTGTAATACTCACGGTCTTGCATACAACAAGGTAGTTGAAGAAGAGGTAGTTGAAGAAGAGGTAGTTGAAGAAGAGGTAGTTGAAGAAGAGGTAGTTGAAGAAGAGGTAGTTGAAGAAGAGGTATCTACTATTAAAATACCAAAAGTTAAGATATCCTCAAATAAAATTATTTCTGATATAAATATACTTGGTGATTTGAAGAAAACAATAGACGGAAATCTAAATGGTTCATCAGTTGAAGAGGTTCTTAACGAAATTACGCAAGAAGACAATACCGAAGACGAGCTTGAGATTAGCGAAGACGAGCTTGATGAAGATGAAGAGATTCATATAGAAGATTAGTAATATTAATAATGATTAATCCTAAACATAACGTTTAAGATTAAATATGATAAATATATACAATATTATTCAAATTGATACTTAACAATAACATTTAAAATAAATAATTAAATAAATGCCAGAATCTAGTGAATGCAGACTAACCGCAGAATTTCTTAACGAGTATCTTCAAAACACATGTATAACAGACTGGAGTTTTATAGCAGGTAAATATGAGAAATCATGTCCTAATGGGTTTGAAGAATTTGATAATGAATTACCTTTAATTGTAGAAGGAGTATATTGTAAAGGAAAATTTATTTACTTCATTCTATTTAACGATAGTGGTTATTTTTATATAATGCATAGCTTACGGATGACAGGGTCTTGGAAAAAAACGAACGATGATTATTCTACATGTTGTGTTAAAATACATGATAAACCTGCATTATGGTTTCGCAACCCAAGAGGATTAGCAACTTTTAAATTTACGAGTAGTAAGCATGTGTTAGACGAATATATAAACAATCTAGGACCTGATATATTAAATCCTGTTGAATTTAATTTATCTACATGGAAACAAATTATAATTGATAATAATAAAAAAAATATAACTGCGTTGATGATGTGCCAAAACATAGTTAGTGGAATTGGCAATTATCAAAAAGCAGAAAGTCTTCATTATGCTAGAATATCACCGTTAAGAAAAACAGAATCTTTAACAGAAGAAGAGATAGATCGACTATATCAAGGTATTGTTTTGGTATCTCGTTCCAGTTATAATCATGGCGGCATGTCGATGCAAGATTATACAGACGAAAATGGTAGAAGAGGGTCCTATAGTTCACACTTGAAGATTTACGGAAAAAAGAATGCAACTAAGACAAAAACTGCAGATGGAAGAATTACTTATTGGGATTGCAATATTCAGATATAAGTTCTAATAGCAATTCATAAAGTAACTTTATGAATTGCTATAGTTCAAATGTATCTTGAACTGTTATTTCTTTTTAACACTAAAAAGAAATAATATTAATATTAAATGGACAATCAGTATCATACAATTTATTTTAATTTAAATACGATAAAAGACACCCAATCGGATTTTTTAAAGTATCTTCAATACTATCTGCAACAGGCGTCGAACAGATGCGCTGAAAAGACTTTTGGACTCGAATTTGACAGTTTGAAACATGATGATTTATGGGAATCTTATAGCTTTGATGGTCTTATAAACGACATATCCAAGGAACATTTTACAATGGTTGTAGTTAAAGCAGAATATTATGAATCAATAAGAGCAGATTTGAAAAGAGTAGTATTAAATGGTGATTTGTTTAAAAATACATTAGGACATGTCCATTTAACATGGGATAAAAACCTAGATATTTGTGCTTTATGGGATGTGTGTTTACATTTTAAAAACATCGAGCCAGGAACGAAAGGAGGAGGGTCAATTCTTATTGCTGAAGTTTTAGAGAGTATAAATGATATTATTTCAAATAGTACTTTGTTATGGTTATGTGTAGATTTTAGGAATAATGAATTCACTAAAGTGTGTAGTTTATATGCAAAGTTTGGATTTTCAGATCCTTATATAAGTAAATCAGGTCCATTTGAAAACTTAGGTAGTTTTCCTTTGGGTTGTTTATGTTTGTCTCGTAGAAACATATTTGTTGACGAAGAAGATATTTTCAGAACAAAAACTCTCTTTCAAATAACTTATGTAGTCGGTCAATATATTAAATTACAAATCGCAAATAACAACCCTAACCCTGCCGTCAGCACTAGTGTCCGTGATATGACAGTGTTAGCACTTACGGATACGGAGAAACAAAACGTACAAAATGTATGCAATATCAATATAGTATTTCCTATCGAAACAGTTAAACGTCTATATAGACTAACAGCTTATTCCACATATAACCCTGACTTAAATACTACAACACAAAAAGAAACATCAGGAAGTTTTTATGTTAAACAGAACGAATCATATGGCGTCGAATCATATGGCGTCTGGTATGCAAAAATTAAAAACACAAGAGAAATGGTTGGGTCAGAAGAAATGGTCGGTGCTATACCAACACGTTACAATTTTCATACACATACACGTGACACATACGAAAGAGAAAATGTCAATATTTCTTTTCCTTCTGGTTTAGATTGGCCAGGGTATTTGCATCAAGTACTTTCAGGAAAAACTTCTCTTCATTTTGTAATAACAAAAGAAGGTATTTATTCGTTACAAATAAACCCGTTTTGGTGTAAACAAATGGAAATATTACAGCAAGAACTTAATAAAATACCTGATTGGTACGATAAAATGAAACCCTTATTTCAACTCGTTAGAACAGTTCCAGATGGGCAAAATGTGATAGAAGCAGCAAAAAAATACACTGAAGATATAAATACTAAATTATTCCTTGGAATTACAGAACCTATATTTGTATGTGTATTTTTGGATTGGGTAGGATTGTTTAACCAAACATCTTCCGGAATTTACGCTAATTTACCAGTCATTTATGGTCAATGTTTTTTAAGCGATGAAAGTTTTGAGGCACGTAATCACTTCGAATAATGAGGATAAAAACGTGTTGATGGAATAATATCTTATTATACAACTTAATACTGTTAGTATTAAGTTGTATAATATTTCTTAGCTGAATAGTGGTTTATGTTGTCCTGAAAACCCAAATTGTCCTGCAGGCATGGTAGGATTCTGTCCGAATGTTGGTTTATTCTGTCCTGAAAACCCGAATTGTCCTGCAGGCGTGGTAGGATTCTGTCCGAATGTTGGTTTATTCTGTCCTGAAAACCCGAATTGTCCTGCAGGCGTGGTAGGATTCTGTCCTGAAAAACCGAATTGTCCTGTAGACGTAATGGGATTCTGTCCGAATGTTGGTTTATTCTGTCCTGAAAACCCAAATTGTCCTGTAGATGTAATGGGATTCTGTCCTGAAAACCCAAATTGTCCTGTAGATGTATTAGGAGAAGGAGCAAGAGTGTTATGTTGTCCTGAAAACCCAAATTGTCCTGTAGATGTATTAGGAGAAGGAGCAAAAGTGTTATGCTGTCCTGAAAACCCAAATTGTCCCGAAGATGTATTAGGAACAGTATTAGGAACAGTATTAGGAACAGTATTAGGAACAGTATTAGGAACAGTATTAGGAACAGTATTAGGAACAGTATTAGGAACAGTATTAGGAACAGGAGTGTTATGTTGTCCTGCAAATCCAAATTGTCCTGTAGGAGTATTAGGAACAGGAGTTTTATGTTGTCCTGCAAATCCAAATTGTCCTGTAGGAGTATTAGTAGTATTAGGAGTAATAGCAGGAATGTTATATTGTCCGTTAAACCCAATTTGGGTAGTAAGAGTAGTATGTTGTGTATTAAATTCAACATTTTCCAGTTTTATATTAGGAATCTTCCGTGTAGAAATCTCAGTAGATGAGAAAGTATGAGAATTAGTTTCTGTAGAAGATAATAACGAACAATTCTTTAATATGTCTATAATAATAGTGTTAAGTATCTTTGTATCCCAGTATATAGTGAATTTACTATTAAATAAATCTTTTATACCTGAAAGATTTATATTTTCTAATATATATTCTCTGAATATTGTTACATTTTTTTTGAACACATCTTCATTTTTAAACAATTTACACTCGATTACTTTAACATTATAATTATCACAACAAATTCTTATTATACCTTCCAGTCGATTTACGTCTTTGACTGGTATCTCGTACGACGAATCTATCTCCTGAAATGTCACATCTGCGTCTTCTGACGGGGGCAGGAATATTATTATTTGATCCTTCGGCGAAGTAAATTCAAAGCTTGATCTCTCGGGGAACCAGTAATTAAATATTTGTTGTAACGCTGTAACAGAACTAGTATGAGTGCTTGATCTTTCTACTGCTATAATATTTTTGAATTTGAATGTAGACATTTATTTATTAGAAAATCAAATATATATTTTTCAATTTAAAATCTGCGACTGTCAATAGTGTTCATAAAGTTTAAATCAGATGTGTTGTTTTATAGTCCATCTTTAATCAAAAAAAAGATGACTTAAAAACCTATTTTTTTTTGATTAAAGATGGACTATAATACCGAATTGACAAGTCTACAAGAACAAGTAAATCAGTTTGATACTACTTCTCCAATTATTCAAACTCTTGACGGTAGCGATGAACAAGTTCCAGTTTCTACCAGAAACATATGGAATAATAAATACTTTGAATATGGATTATATATTGGTATACCTATAATTATTATAGGGTTATTAGCTTTTATTAGCCCTTCATTTACACAAGAGGACACTGTAGATGAAGAAGGTGACGAATCAACACAAACAAATTTGGTTAAAGTATTGACATGGGGAGTGATGATATCAGTGCCTCTTGTAGTTGGAGTGTATATTTTTATGAGAAAGAAGAAGAAAATGTCGTAATATTCTTTACATAAATAAAGCATGAATATTGTTCTAAAAATATTACTATATGGTATGTTAGGTACAATATTTTTCTATATTGGATATATTAC
>JGI24539J26755_10000258_pt1 | contig 24525 bp, 25 predicted proteins | sample NorSeaMetagenome_2_FD_26755 | JGI IMG/M metagenome (IMG submission 26755) | reverse complement strand
CTGTTTTTAAATGAATTTTAGAATTAGGTTTTAGGATAGCGTTATACATTTTTAAAAAATAAGGATGTGTTAGTCTTTTTCTAGACCTACCTTTCTTCAGCTGCGGATCAGGAAATGTAATCCAAATCTCATCGACCTCTCCAGCTCCAAAACAATGTAAAATCCAATCAATTCGAATCCTTAAAAAACCAATATTTACAAGTCCATCTTCTAGAGATTGATTTGCACCACTCCAAATACGAGCTCCTTTAATATCAACTCCAATAAAATTTTTATCAGGAAACTCCTTAGCTAATGCTACGCTGTATTCTCCCTTACCACAACCAAGCTCTAAAACTATAGGATTATTATTTTTAAAGAATTTCTCATTCCACTTTTCTTTATACAAAAACGAACTTCTTAACTCATCAAGTGTAGGTTGTACAACATGTGGAAAAGCATCAAGATCAGTAAATTTTTTTATTTTATTTTTAGCCAATTCACAATAATTTAATACAAAAGTAATAGTGTTTTAAGTATTTTCGTTGTGTGAAAGGTAAAAAAAGAATTCTTGTCGCCCCTTTAAATTGGGGAATTGGCCATGCCACAAGATGTATTCCGATAATATTGGAATTAGAAAAAAATGATTTTGAAGTAATTATTGCTGCAAGTGGAAGGTCGCTTGAGTTATTATCCTGCGAATTTCCAAAAATTCAATTTATAAAATTTGAAGATTATAAAATCAACTACTCATCATCAATACCAATGTCTATAAATATTTTTCTTCAAATACCAAAAATTATATTTGGAATTTATAATGAAAACAACAAGCTACATACAATAATAAAAGATTTTAAAATAGACGGAGTAATTTCTGATAATAGATACGGGCTATATTCTAAAACAATTCCATCTGTTTTTATCACGCATCAATTAAAGATAAAATCAAGTTTTTTAGAAAATATAATTCAAAAAATTAATTACTACTTTATAAATAAATATACTCAATGTTGGATTCCTGACTATAAAGAAGACGGAATAGCTGGAGATTTATCTCATCCAAAAGAAAACACAAAAAACCATATCTATATTGGACCCTTATCTCGTTTTAAAAAAAATAATAGTAAATCTCAATATGATATACTTGCAATAGTTTCTGGACCAGAACCACAAAGATCAATTTTTGAAAAAATACTTACGTCTCAACTTATAGAGCATAAAAAAGAATGCCTTTTAGTTCAGGGAAAACCTGAATCTAAATATTATGACAAGATCAATAACTTAACAATAAAATCACATCTTTCCGCTATAGAATTAAATCAAGCTATACTAAACTCAAAACTCGTAATATGCAGGTCGGGATACTCAACTATTATGGATCTAATTACACTTGAAAAAAATGCAATTCTTNTTCCAACTCCGGGACAAACAGAGCAAGAGTATTTAGCTCAATATTTATCAAAAGAAAATCTATTCCAAAGCCAAAATCAAAAAACCTTTTCAATCTCTGTTGCGCAAAAACAAAGTGAGCATTTTGTAAAACTAAGCTCTATAAATCAAGAAAATAATTTGAAAAGTATATTCCAAATCTTTAAATAAATATTATTTATTTAGAGATTGATTAATTGTAATAATTGGCGCCTTTATATGAACATCTACCTCCTTCCATGTTACTGAGACACCATCACCACCCTTGTGAAGATCATAACATTTTTCATGAATAGCATTATAGGCCCTCACTGCACCAAATTCACCCTCTAGTTTAATAGGACCTTTGATCTCTATTAAACTATTTTCCATATTGTAATTAAATCCAAAACGTAAATTATAATCAATATTAAATACATTAAAAACGATATCAATAGAATCACTTGGGCATTTGTATCCAGGTCGACCTAACACTCCATTAATCTTAAAATCATTAGTTAAATATTTAAAAAAATATTCTCGTAAATTACCATCTCGAATTGGATCTCCAGATGATGAACTTGATGAGTTTATTGAAAACTCAAGACCATCAACTAAATCCATTACACTTGTAAAAGAAGAGTCTAAAATATCGCGATTAGTTGAGAACTCTGTAAAAAAACCTACTACCTTAACTTTATCAGAGGTTTTATATCCATTCCAAATAATCTTTGTGTTTTTTTTATCTAAAGTATACGAACTAGTATTATTATTTTGCNNAGGCAATACTTTTTCTTCAGAAACTTCATTATTGCTATTGCACGCAAATAAACATATTATTAAACAAAAAATTAAATACTTACTTTTAGAATACATATACATTGTTGTTGATTTTTATTATAATTTTGGAAATATATTTACAAATGAAACTCTCCCACAAAAATAAACTATTTAATATTACTAGTAATAGGGAATTTGAAGANATTGCTCTAGAAACACACCGATATCAAATAAAAAATAACCCTATTTATTCAAATTTTTCATCTCTTATCTTAAAAGGAAAAAAACCTGCAAAAATTAATGAGATTCCTTTCCTTCCAATAGATTTTTTTAAAAGTGAAAAAATAATATCAAAAAATAAAAAATCAGAAATTATTTTTAAAAGTAGTGGGACATCAGGAATTAGAAGTCAGCATCATGTCGCAGATCTTAATTTATACAAAGCAAGCTTTACGGAAAACTTTTACAGAACATACGGTGATATTAAACATACTTGTATAGTAGGGATTCTTCCTTCATATGCTGAAAATGGAGATTCATCATTAATCTATATGGTTAATAGCTTAATTAAGAAAAGCACTAATCCCCAAAGTGGTTTTTACAATAACAATTTTGAAAAATTATCACGTGTTTTAAAAGTGCAAGAATCAAATAAAAACAACATTATAATTATAGGAGTTACATATGCATTAATTGATTTTGCCAAGGCTTTTTCTTGTCCATTAAAAAACACTATTATAATTGAAACTGGCGGTACAAAAGGTAACAGGAAAGAGGTTTTAAAAGAGGAACTACATATTATTTTGCAAAAAGCTTTTCAATTAGAAAACATCCATTCTGAATATGGTATGACTGAATTGCTTTCTCAAGCTTATTCAAAAGAAAAAGGCATTTTCTCTCCACCAAATTGGATGAAGGTACTAATTAGAGATATTAATGATCCCTTAAGTATTGTAGCAAATAATAAAGCTGGGGGCGTTAATATTATTGACCTTGCGAATATTGACTCATGCTCTTTTATAGCAACTCAAGATCTAGGTATCAAAATTGATGAGAATAGATTTAAAATAAATGGAAGATTCTCTAATGCAGATGTTAGAGGATGTAATTTACTAGTTCAATGATTATTAGACAGGCCATAGCTAAAGACATAGATGATATAATGGAAATGTACTTATCATGCGTTAATGGTATGCTGAAAATAAATATAGATCAGTGGGACACAACATACCCAAATCGAAAAATAATTTCTGAAGATATAAATAAGAAAACCTATTACATTGCTATTGAAAAAAAACAAATATTAGCAGGAATTAACATTGATCAAATTCAAGATAAAACATACTTAGCAGTTGAGTGGGCTGATAAAGAAAATAAATTTATGGTAGTTCATAGATTAGCAGTATTAGAAAATTATTGGAGCAAAGGAATTGGAAAGAAACTAATGGATTTTGCAGAAAAACTGGCTTTTAAAAAAAAATTAAATTCTATAAGANTAGACACGTATCATTCAAATAAAAAAGCAATTACTTTTTATAAAAATATAGGATACACACAACTTGGAGAGATCTTTTTAAAGCCTAATAAAAATGAGTATTATTGTTTTGAAAAATTAATTAAATAAAANCAGGACAATTCTCTAAAAGCATTTAAAAACAAGAAATTATGAGTAAAATATCTTTATACAAAACACTCCCCTTTCTTTGCTTGTTAATAGGCTTGTCTATTGTATTATATTATTCTGGAAGATTTACAAATTCAAAATCTACGAAAGCAAACAATGATGTAGAAGCAAAAGCTAATAATGCATATATCATGGTTCTTGGCACTGCTCAAGATGGAGGATTTCCTCAAACAGGCTGTCAAAAAAATTGCTGCTCTGAAGCTTGGAAAAACAAAGAATTATCAAAAAAAATAAGCTCTTTAGCAATTATTGACCCCAAAAGTAAGGAACAGTGGATAATTGATGCAACACCTGATATAAAAGAGCAATTAAACGACCTTAAAAACCAAACAGATTTAACTAACTTAGATGGAATCTTTTTAACTCATGCACATATAGGTCATTACCTTGGATTAGCACAGCTTGGCAGAGAGGTGTTAGGTGTGCAAAACTTACCAGTTTTTTGCATGAAAAGAATGTATAATTTTTTATTAAAAAATGGCCCTTGGGATCAATTAGTTAAGTTACAAAACATAAAACTCAATAAAATTTTTCATAGTGAAAAAATTATCTTAAACGATCGATTAAGCATAACTCCCTTTCTGGTTCCCCACAGAGATGAATACTCAGAGACTGTAGGATATGAAATAAGTTCTAAAACAAAAAAAATTATTTTTATTCCAGATATTGATAAGTGGAACCTATGGGACAAAGACATTGTTAGCATAATTAAGGAAATTGATTACGCATTCATTGATGGTACTTTTTATAAAAATGGCGAATTAGATAGAGACATGAGTCAAATACCACATCCTTTTATAAATGAGAGCATGCAACTATTCAAAGATTTATCTGTANAGAATAAAAATAAAATATTTTTNACTCATTTTAACCATACTAACCCACTACTTATTCAAAACAGTAAAGAACAGTTAGANCTTATAAGTAAAGGATATAATTTTGCAACTGACAAACTTATTATAGATTTATAAAAAGTTTAAAACTTCATTAGTAAACAGNTNAGTTTGCTCAGCATGAACCCANTGACCAGAATTTTGAATTTCTTTGATAATTACGTTATTAAAATGATCTTGGATTAAAAGCTCATCCTCTTTTGTTATATACTCTGATTTTGAACCCTTAATAAAAAGAGTCGGGGTGTTAATAGTATTAATTAAAAAATTAGCAGCTTGTATGTTTTCAATCTTATCCAGCAAAACTTTAATATTAAACCTCCATGCAAAAAAACCACTATCATTTCTATAAATATTCTTCATTAAAAAAAGTCGAATAGCAAAGTCTTTAATAGAACTAGATAATGCTAAATCAATTTCATTTCTACTTTTAAAATCATTTAACTGAAAGTCTACTAAAGTAGTTAATATATTTCTATGAAAATCTATGCTATATGATTTAGGAGCGATATCAACAACAATTAACTTACTAACTAAAGATTTATTTTTAAAACAGAAATGCATAGCAACTTTCCCTCCTAAAGAATGCCCTAGTATGATTGGATGTTGCAGATCATGATGAGCTATGTAGTTTTTCAAGTCTTCAGACATAGCTTCAAAAGTAAAAACCTCATCATGAAATGATCTTCCGTGATTTCGCAAATCAACTAAATGAACATTATAATTTTTAGAAAAACTTTTACCCAAAGAGTTCCAATTATCACTCATACCAAAAAGACCATGGATAATAATTAATGGCTGACCATTTCCATATATTCTTGAAAACATCATAACAATCTCTTATACATTTGAATTGTATTTTCTAAACCTAAATAAATAGCATCTGATATTAAAGCATGACCAATAGATACTTCAGAAATACCATTTATACTTTTAACGAAATAAGAGAGATTATTCATATTTAAATCATGTCCAGCATTCACGCCTAATTTTAATTTATTAGCCTTATTTGCAGCCTCCAAATAAGGACTAATAGCTAACTCACGATTCTTATGATATTCACGACAATACGCCTCAGTATACAACTCTATCCTGTCAGCATCACATAATTTAGCCCCCTCTACCATTTTAATATCTGGATTAACAAAAACTGATGTTCTTATGTTTTTTTTCTTAAACTCTTTAATAACATCTTTGATAAAAGATTGATATTTAACAGTATCCCATCCATTATTAGAGGTAATAACATCTTTCGCATCAGGAACTAGTGTCACTTGTGTAGGTTCTATATCAAGAACTAACTTAATAAAATCATCAGAAGGATAGCCTTCAATATTATACTCTGTTGTTATTACCTCTTTTAAGTTATAGACATCGTCTCTTGTAATATGCCTTTGATCAGGACGTGGATGTACAGTAATACCATCTGCCCCATACAACTGGCAGTTAACAGCTGCCTTAACAACATCTGGAAGGCCTTCCCCTCTAGAATTACGAAGAGTTGCAATCTTATTAATATTTACACTTAGATATGTCATAAATTTTAAATTTAAGACAAAAGTAAAAAATAGTATGTTTGCTATATAGAAACTTTGAATTTTATTATAACAACCATCATACTTGTTCTGATTCTTATTTAGTAACTAAAAGGAAAACTGCAAAAATTAAATGACTATAATTAAGATGATTAGACTATTAACTCTGCTGGGAATTTTATTGTTTTCTAACACATATGGACATCAAAATTATTCAGAGAAAGAAACTTCTGNAGAAAAGAACATATATAATATTTCTAAGATTATCATTGAGGGTAATAAAGTAACAAAAGATTTAACAATACTAAGAGAAATTCTAATACAAGAAAATCAATCTTTTTCTTTAGAGGAGTTGAAAATATCAATCTCTGAAAGTAAAAAAAATCTTACAAATACTAATCTTTTTAATTTTATAACAATAGACTACAGCATAATACTAGATGATATTACTCTAAAAATTGAGGTTGTTGAAAGGTGGTATGTGTGGCCCTATCCAATCTTNGAAGTTTCAGAAAGAAACTTTAACACCTGGTGGCAAGATTTTAAATCAAGTGATTATAAAGATTTCTCAAGACTTAACTATGGTGTTTTTGTGAATATCGAAAATTTTAGAGGCTTAAATGAGTTGCTCATGATCAAATTAAGAAGAGGCTTTAAAGAACACTACCTTTTAAGCTATAGCAATCTTTTTTTTAATAATACAAAAACACTAGGGCTAAATTCTCAAGTAGAATTATTTAGAAGAAAAAAGACATATTATAAAACTGAAAATAATGAACTTTTGTATTTTAATAATAATGACACATATACTTCAAAAGACTTATTAATAAATTTTGAATTAATTTACAGAGCAAACCTTAAAACAAATCACAAGTTAAACTTTAACTATTTACAAACAACAATAGACTCTACAATCTCTTATCTAAATTCTGATTATCTATTAAATAATAAAAACACTGGAAGCTTTTACCAATTTTCATATCAAATAATTCATGAGAATAGAGATAATAATAAGTATCCATTGAAGGGGTTCTATATTAATATTGAAATTGCAAAAAACATCTCTCTAAAAAGTCCTATTAACACCTTTGAATTAAATAGTCATTTAGAAAATCACAGACAGATTTTTAAAAGATGGTTTGCCGGATCAAGCCTAAGATCAAGAATCACCTCAGCTGGACAACAAGCTTATTTTTCTCATCAAACATTCGGATTTGATGATTATGTAAGAGGATATGAGTATTATGTTATAGACGGAAAAGATTACTATCTGTCTAAAACTGCAATTAAGTATTGTCTTATTAGTAAACGAGATCTTGATATTCCTTATTTAAAAACAGAACAATTTAAGAAGTCATACTTTTCTATTTACGCCTCAGCTTTTTCTGATTTAGGATATGCAAATAACCAATCTAGCTTTACAGAAAACTCTCTAGCTAACTCAATACTTTGGGGTAAGGGCATAAGTTTAGAATATATAACATATTATGACAAAATGCTGAGAATTGAGTATTCAGTTAACAAATTAGGTGAAAAAGGATTATTTTTACATTTTTCAAGTCCATTTGGAGTAAATAAATAATGAAATGAAAATAGCACTTTTTGGNACAACATTTTCTGATAATTTTAATAAATATATACAGCATCTAATTAATAAATTAGAANCTGAAAAAATTCAAATATGTGTTGAAGAATCATTTCTAGAATTTATTAAAGAAAAACTAAGATTTAAGAATGAGATTATAACTTTTAAAAATCACGAAGAATTAAAAATCCAAGCAGATATATTATTTAGTATTGGTGGTGATGGTACGCTTTTAAAAGCAGCCTCATATGTNAGAGACAGTAATATTCCAATTATGGGAATAAACACTGGAAGATTAGGCTTTATCTCAAGTATTGCTCCAGATCAAATAGATGAAGCAATTAATGATCTTTTAAAAAATAATTATAAAACTGATAGACGTACGCTACTGACATTAACAACATCAAATAATCTTTTTAAAAATAAAAATTTCGCTCTGAATGAAGTGGCGATAGTTAAAAAGGACACATCATCGATGGTGAAAATTGATGCNTATGTAGATAATGAATTTCTAAATACATACTGGGCAGATGGATTAATTGTTTCTACTCCTACTGGATCCACAGGATATTCTTTAAGTTGTGGCGGTCCTATTATAATGCCGGGAACAAATAATATTATTATTACTCCTATTGCCCAACATAATTTAAATGTTCGGCCAATAGTTATTAATGATAATAGTATTATTAAACTTAAGGTTGAGGATAGAGATCAGTTAGCTTTAGTCTCTTTAGATTCATGTTCAAGAGCATTTGATTCATCTATTGAGTTAATAATAAAGAAAGCTGATTTTAGAATTACATTAATTGAACCTCAAGGAAATTCATTTACCTCAACAATTAGACATAAACTAATGTGGGGTATTGACAAAAGAAATTAATATTATCCTTTAGGGGATAAGAGATAAAAAGTATATTTGTAAATTATCTTTGTATACTAATAATGGCAAATAATTCTATAAAATATTTTAAAAATTTACTTTTTTTAATCTGCTTAACATTGCTATCTACTGATATTTACGCACAATTATTTACGCCTAACTCAGAGATAGGGGTTAAAGGTGGGGTTTCATACTACACAGGAGATTTAAATTCTAACCATTTTAGCTTTACGAAGCCAGCGGCAGGCATAATAATCAGAAGAAATATTGATAGAAGGTTTGCTGTAAAAGCAGAAATTTTAATTTTAAATATTAATGGAGATGATAGGGCATCTGATGATACAATACAATTGAACAGAGGCCTGCATTTTAGATCATCAGTTCAAGAACTATCCTCTCAAATAGAGTTTAACTTTCTACCATATGAAGTTGGAAATCTATTATATAATTGGACTCCTTATGTATTTAGTGGTATCTCAATATACAATTTCAATCCCCAAGCTGAAAACTCAATAGGACAATGGGTAGATCTTCAGCCTCTGGGCACGGAAGGCCAAGGGACGACAGCATTTCCAACAAGAAAAAAATACTCTAGGACACAAGTATCAATACCTATGGGGGGAGGCGTTAAACTATCACTTAATGAAACGTTAAGTCTAACTTTTTCTTTTAGCGCTCGCAAAACATTTACTGACTACCTTGATGATGTTAGTACTACATATCCTGGAAACCCAACAGAATTTAGCTCTGAAAATCTTGAAATGTCTGACCCGACTAACTCTCATAATAAAAATGAACAAAGAGGAAATGAATTAAAAGATGACTGGTATTATTTTACTGGAATTACTCTTTCATTTAGATTAAAAGGGAAAAACAAAGGTTGTGAATTACAATAAGTATTTCTTTTAAGAATATGAATGATATAATTGACACTAACAACCTTCCTCAACATATTGCCATTACAATGGATGGAAATGGTAGATGGGCTAAGGAAAAAGGGAAAAATCGATTATTTGGCCATAATAATGGTGTTGAAGCTGTTCGAGACACCGTTGAAGGAGCTGTAGAGTATGGCATAAAATATGTTACCTTATTTGCGTTCTCTACTGAGAACTGGAATAGACCGAAGCATGAGGTTAATGCTTTAATGTCACTATTGGTTTCTTCAATTCATAAGGAAACAAAAACACTAATAGAAAACGATATTAGACTGCAAACTATTGGAAACATTCAACAACTACCAAAAAAATGTCAAAATGAACTCTCAGAATCCATTGAGCTAACCAAAGAAAATAAAAAGATGACTCTTATTTTAGCTTTAAGCTATAGCGGGAAATGGGAAATCATAAATGCTGTTAAAGAAATTATTAATAATAAAATTTCAGAAGCAGCTGTTAATGAGGAGTTATTTAAACAATATCTAACTACAAAAAACGTTCCTGATCCGGAGCTATTAATTCGAACTAGTGGTGAGCACAGAATTAGTAATTTNATGCTTTGGCAAATTGCATATTCAGAATTATATTTTACAGATAAAATGTGGCCAGACTTTAGAAGAGCTGATTTAAAAGAAGCAATTATCAACTACCAAAAAAGAGAAAGAAGATTTGGAAAAACAAATAATGAAAAATGAATAATATGATCAAAAAAATAATCTCCATATTATTTATATTTTTTTCACTAAACACATTTGTTAATGCGCAAGATACATTAATGAATTATATAATTGACTATACTCAACCAAAAGACTATGTTTTAGCAGGGATATCAATTCAAGGAATAGATAATCTAAGTAAGACTACAATTAAAGATATTAGTGGCTTGAAAAAAAATCAAATTATTTCTATTCCAGGAAATGATATTAGCACAGCCATCAATAAACTTTGGAAACAAAATCTCTTTGCAAATATTAATATTGAAAACGCGAAAATAATTAATGATAGTATTTTCTTAAATATAATTTTAAAAGAATATCCTAGGCTATCAAAATTTAAATTTAAAGGTGATATTAGTAAATCTGACATTACTAATATTAAGGAAGACCTACAGCTCATGAGAGGTAAGATACTAACAAAAAATCTTATTAAAAATAGTATAAATAAAATTGAACAATTTTATATCGATAAGGGGTTTTTAAATATAAGTGTAAATCATTATTTATCAAATGATTCTCTTACAACTAATTCATCAATTCTAATATTAGAAATTGATAAATCTGAGAAAATTAAAATTAAAGATATTGTTGTTTATGGACGAAAAGAAATAGTAAATAAAAATAAAACATTCTTCAATAATAAAGATACCATTTATGCAATAAGTAATAAAAAGCTTAAAAAAAGCATGAAAGAAACAAAAGTTAAAAATAAATGGAGATTTTTTAAAGCTTCGAAATTTATAAAAGCTAATTATGAGGATGATAAAGGAAATATAATAACTGAATATAATAACAAAGGTTATAGAGATGCTAAGATTATTAATGATACAACATACTTAAATAATGACAAAACTATATCGATTGAAATAACATTGAAGAAGGAGAGCCATATGTATTTGGCGATATTAACTTTATAGGTAACACAATTCATTCAAATGAAAAACTCCTCAAACAACTATCAATTAAAAAGGGAGATATCTTTAATCAATCAATTCTAGACTCACGTCTGTTTGGAAGTCAAGAAGGAACAGATTTAAGCTCACTTTACCTTGATGATGGATACTTGTTTTTTAATGCAACACCTGTAGAGATTGCTACTAATAATAACTCTATAGATTTAGAAATACGACTATATGAAGGAGAGCAAGCTAGAGTAAATAAAATCTCCGTAAATGGAAACACAAAAACACAGGACCATGTAATTATGCGTGAGATAAGAACTCGTCCTGGTGATTTATTTAAAAGGTCAGATATTATGAGGTCTCAGAGAGAACTTGCTCAAATGCAATACTTCGATCCAGAAGCTTTTGATGTAAAAGTCGATCCAAATCCATCAAGAAATGAAGTTGATATAACATACGTTGTTTCAGAAAAATCATCTGACCAAATACAAATGCAAGGAGGATGGGGTGGAGGAAGAGTNGTAGGGTCTTTAGGATTAACATTTAATAATTTTTCATCAAAAAATATTTTCAAAAAAGGAAAATGGAGACCTTTACCATCTGGAGATGGTCAAAGACTATCACTACGAGCATCTTCAAATGGAGCGTATTATCAAAATTATAACATGAGCTTTACAGAGCCTTGGCTAGGCGGGAGAAAACCAACATCCCTTCAAGTTTCATTATACAGATCAGTTTCTTCAAATGGATTAACCGATGATCAGAGACAAGAAATTCAGGTTTCAGGATTAACGCTGGGAATTGGACAAAGACTTAAAAATCCAGATGATTATTTTACATTATATAATGGCTTAAATTTTGTACAATATAAATTAAATAACTCTCAGTCTTTCTTNTCATTTAGAAATGGAGAATCTAATAATGTAAACTATAATATTAATATTGGCAGAAACTCTGTTGATCAATTAAACTTTCCAAGACAAGGGTCTAATTTTTTATTTTCACTTAAGCTTTCTCCACCCTATTCAATGTTTGACAATGTTGATGATTACTCTAAACTAACTGATCAAGAAAAATATGAATGGGTAGAATATTATAAGTGGAAATTTAAAGCAACATGGTTTTCTCCTTTCACAGACAAATTAGTTTTAGCAACAAGAACTGAATTTGGATTCTTAGGGGCGTACAATGAAGAACTAGGAATTTCTCCTTTTGAAAGATTTTATGTTGGAGGAGATGGATTAAGTGGTATGGGATATATGAATGATGGAAGAGAACTGGTATCACTACGTGGTTATTCAAATAATTCTATATCTCCACAAACTGGTGCAACAATTTATAATAAATATACTGCAGAATTAAGATATGCCTTGAGCTTAAACCCTTCATCAACAATGTATGCATTAGCATTCGTAGAGGCTGGTAATGCCTGGGAAAAATTTGATAACTTTAATCCTTTTGGAGTTAAAAGAACTGTAGGAATAGGAGTAAAAATAATGCTTCCAATGATAGGTATGATGGGATTAGATTATGGATGGGGCCTAGATGAAATTCCAGGAAGTCCTGATGCAAATGGTGGACAGTTCCATTTTTCAATAGGACAAAATTTTTAACTAAATTTGTAAAAAAAAATGAAAAAACTACTTAGCTTATTACTACTCTTACTATTTATTAATTCATCTACAAATGCTCAGAAATTCGCATACATTGACACTGATTATATTCTAAATAAAATACCTGATTTTAAGCAGGCACAGGATAAATTAGATGCTCTTTCTGCTGAATGGCAAAAAGAAATTGAAACAAAATATACAGATGTAGATGCAATGTATAGATCATATCAACAAGAGCAAGTACTNCTTACAGAACCAATGAAAAATAAAAGAGAAGAGGCAATTATGAGTAAGGAGAGTGAAGCAAAAAATTTACAAAAAAAATATTTTGCTCCAGAAGGAAGCTTGTATATGAAAAGACAAGAGCTTATAAAGCCCATTCAAGATAAGGTATATGATGCTGTTCAGCAATTAGCAAGTAATAATAAATATGCTATTATATTTGACAGTTCAAGTGATTTAATAATGCTTTACTCAAATCCAAATCTTGATAAAAGTGATAAAATACTAGAAATACTAGGATATTAAATAATTAATAAACAAAAATGAAAAAAATGAAAAAAATACTTATACTCTCGATGTTATGCTTATTTGCCGTAAATTCATACTCTCAAAATAAGTTGGGATATATTGATTCTCAAGAACTACTTCTTTTAATGCCTGAGAGAAAAACTGCTGAAGAGGAAGTACAAACATTTGCTAAAAGTTTGGAATCACAACTTCAAGCTATGACAGCTGAATACCAACAAAGTGTTCAGGAATATCAAAGCAATGAATCTACATACACAGATTTAGTAAAGCAAGATAAAGTAACTGAAATTACAGGATTAGAGCAAAGAATCCAATCATTTCAACAAAATGCTCAACAAGCATTACAAGCTAAAGAACAAGAGTTATTAGAGCCTATATTACAAAAAGCAAGAACTGCAATTGAAGATGTTGCTAGTGAAGGAAACTATACTTATATTTTTGACAAAAGTGTTGGAAGTATACTATTTGCTAAGGAAAGTGAAAACATTCTCCAGCTAGTGAAAAAGAAACTAAATCTTTAAATAAATTTTAAAAGCATCCTTTGGATGCTTTTTTTTATAAATTTAATAAATGTGTAATAATCCAATTGGTATATTTGATTCGGGAATAGGTGGTCTAACAATTGCATATACTCTTAAGAAGAAACTACCAAATGAAAGCTTTATCTATTTTGGAGATACAAAACATTTACCTTACGGAGATAAATCTGAAGAAGCAATAAAACAATATAGTTTAAGCATTGCTTGTTTTTTAAAATCTAAAAAGTGTAAAGCAATAATTATTGCTTGTAATAGCGCATCTTCTGTTGCATACACACATATCAAAAACAATATTAAGGACATTCCAATATATAATGTAATTGATCCAATTATAAACGGTCTAAACTTTAAAGATAATATTAAAAAAATTGGGATAATTGGAACAAAAGCAACAATAAAATCAAAGGTTTATGAAGAAAAAATTAATCATTTATATAAATCAATAAAAGTTGTTTCACTTGAAACTCCACTTTTAGCTCCTATGATAGAAGAAGGTTTTTTTAATCATGAGATTAGTAATTCTATCATAAAAAATTATTTAAATAATATATCTCTTAAAAATATTAACTCGCTTATTCTTGCGTGTACACACTATCCTTTGATAAAAGATGAGATAAATAAATTCTTTGATAATAAGATATATATAATAGATTCTGCAGAAATAATAATTCAATACATAAAAGACGAACTAAACAAGCTAGAAATTAGAAGCTTATCTAAGAATAGTAATTATCATTTTATAGTTTCAAATTATACAAAATCATTCGAAGAAAGCGCTTCTTTCTTTTTTAAAGAAAATATCAAACTTGAAGAAATTGATATTTGGAAATAATAACTAAAGATACCAAGAAGAATATTTAATATAACTATCTGCCATTTTATTAGTTAAAGCATTAATTTCTTCTTCAGAAATAGTTCTTATTAATTTAGCAGGTACACCTGCAAAAACAGAACCNGATTTAACTAATGTGTTTTTTGTCACTACTGATCCNGCAGCTANAATTGAGTTTTTCTGAATTATAGCACCGTCCATAATAATAGATCCCATTCCAATTAATACATTATCCTCTATTTTACAACCATGAATAATAGCATTATGTCCAATTGATACATTATTACTAATTATAGTATTAGTTTTCTGATAAGTACAATGTACAACTACGCCATCTTGAATATTTACATTATTACCAATTACTATAGAGTTTACATCTCCTCTTATAGTACTGTTAAACCAAACACTACTTCCTTTAGCTATACTAACATCACCAATTATTGTTGCATTATCAGCTAAAAAAACATCAGCTGCAATAATAGGATGTAAATTATTTAATGATTTTATTAATGCCATATTTTTATGAGTTTGTATTTTTGTAAAAATAAAAATTATGAATTACAGTATTTACGTAGAAAGCACTCCTAATCCAAAAGTTATGAAATTTGTTTCAAATAGGATGCTAGCAGATAAAAGCCTAGAATTTCTTACTGAACATGATGCTAAAAAAATACCAATGATTTTTAAAATATTTTCTCTTCCATTTGTAGAAAGTATTTTTCTAAGTACTAATTTCATCTCAATTGCTAAAATTAATTCAGTTGAATGGGAAGACATTACATTAGAACTAAGAAACTTTATAACAAGAGTTTTAAACGAGGATGAAATAAAAAACTATTCGGAAAATATAGAAATAGTTAAGAAACCTAAAATTGACTCTTCAGCTACAAAAAAAGAAAAAATAGAAATAAGGACTGAATTCTCAGANTTAGAGAATAATATTATTGGTTTATTAGATGAGTATATTCGACCAGCAGTTGAGGGTGATGGAGGGGCAATAGAGTTTGATTCTTATGATAATGGAATTGTAAAAGTTATACTAAAAGGAGCCTGTAGTGGCTGCCCATCATCAACAGCAACATTAAAACAAGGGATTGAGTCATTACTAATTCAAAAATTAGGCAATGAAATAAAAGAGGTTATAGCAGTAAATGGCTAGATAAATTTTACTACAAATGCATCCAATCTTTCTTAGCTAAAAGCTGATCTTCAGTTTCAGAATTATCTTCATCCGGAACACAACAATCAACAGGACAAACAGCAGCACATTGAGGTTCATCGTGGAACCCTCTACATTCTGTACATTTATCTGTAGCTATAAAATAAAAGTCTTCCACAAAGCCTCCGTCAGTATTTTCAGTATCAGCATTTACTAAATTACCATTAGGCAAAGTTATATTTCCAGTCAAACCGGTGCCATCAGAATATTTCCAAGGTTGATCTTCTTCATATATAGCATTATTTGGGCATTCTGGTTCACAAGCTCCACAGTTAATACAGTCGTCAGTAATCTTTATAGCCATGTTATAGTAGATATATTTCCACAAAAATATAGTTTTTAAATCTAATGTTATTAAGTAATAAAAATAATCAACAATTATAAATTGTAAAAAGCTTATAAAAACAAAAAAAGATATAAAAAGCTTTGTAATTTTGTGAAATATTAATTTACAATTTTGAAAATGATTAAAACTGATATAATCATAGTAGGAGCAGGACCAACAGGACTTTTTACTGTATTTGAAGCAGGATTATTAAAATTAAAATGCCACTTAATAGACGCACTTCCTCAACCAGGGGGTCAATGCTCTGAAATATATCCTAAAAAACCAATTTATGATATACCTGGTTTTCCTGAAATACTTGCAGGAGATCTTACTAAAAATTTACTAGAGCAATGCAAGCAATTTGAGCCTGGATTTACATTAGGAGAAAGAGCTGAAGAAATTGAAAAAGATGATTCAGGTATTTTTACAGTTACAACAAATAAAGGGACTAAGCACCAGGCACCGATAGTTGCAATTGCTGGTGGTCTTGGAAGTTTTGAACCTAGAAAACCTCAAATTGAAAATATTTCATTCTATGAAGATAAAGGCGTAGAATATATAATAAAAGACCCTGAAATATATAGAAATAAAAAAGTAGTTATTGCTGGAGGAGGAGATTCGGCACTAGACTGGAGTATTTTCCTTGCTAATATAAATGCTGAAGTAACTCTTGTGCATAGAAGAAATGAATTTCGAGGAGCATTAGACTCAGTTGAAAAAGTTCGCGAATTAAAAAATCAGAATAAAATTAATATTATTACTCCAGCAGAAATTACTAAACTAAATGGAGAAGATAAACTAAATAGTATTGTAATAACAAAAGATAATATAGAAACTGAAGTAGTAGTTGACCATTTCATACCTCTATTTGGTTTATCACCTAAATTAGGACCAATAGCAAATTGGGGATTAGATATTGAAAAGAATGCAATAAAGGTTAATACTTTTGATTATCAAACTAATATCCCTGGAATATTTGCGATAGGAGATGTTAATACATACCCAGGTAAATTAAAACTTATATTATGTGGCTTTCATGAAGCTACTCTAATGTGTCAAACTGCATACAAAATAATAAATCCAGGTAAAAAATATGTGCTAAAATATACAACTGTTAGTGGTATTGATGGTTTTGACGGCACTAGAAAAGAAGCTCCTAAATCAGTAGTACAAGCTATAAATAAATAATAGATTAAATGTCTGATGTTAAACTTATAATAACAGATAGAGAAGGGCAACTACATAATATTGAAGCTCCAATTGATATGGCTATGAACTTAATGGAGATTATTCGTTCATATGAATTAGCTCCAGAAGGAACNATTGGAGTATGTGGTGGAATGGCAATGTGCGCATCATGTCAATGCTATATAACATCAAGTCATAATTTACCTGAAATGCAAGATGATGAAGAGGCAATGTTATCTGAGGCTTTTAATGTTAAAGCGAATAGTAGATTAGGATGTCAAATATCAATAACTAAGGATTTAGAGGGATTAGAGTTAAAAATAGCACCAGAAGAATAATATTCTCTATAACTCTAGAGCTCCAATAATATTATTGTCCATTAAATCAGAGCCTGGATTTTCTAAGAGATCCTTAATCTTACAAAGAAAACCTACTGAGGATTTACCATCAATAATTCTATGGTCATAAGATAACGCAAGATACATGATTGGTCTGATAACAATTTCCCTATTAATTACAACTGGACGCTCAACTATATTATGCATACCTAAAATAGCACTTTGAGGAGGATTAATAATTGGAGTAGATAGCATTGATCCAAAAACTCCACCATTTGTAATAGTAAATGTACCATTCAACATCTCATCTATAGTAATCTTACCATCTCTTGCTTTTATCGCAAGCCTTTTAATTTCACTTTCTAGCTCTCTAAATGTTAATTTTTCTGCATTTCTAACAACTGGAACCATCAATCCTTTAGGTGCACTTACAGCAATTCCTAAATCAACATAATTATAATGAATTATATTATCTCCATCAATCATAGCATTAACATCTGGAAATTCAATTAAAGCTTTAGTTACAGCTTTTGAGAAAAATGACATAAATCCTAAATTTACATTATGTTTATTTATGAAATCTTGTTTATGTACAGATCGCAAATGCATGATTGCAGACATATCAACTTCATTAAATGTTGTAAGCATTGCTGTCTCATTCTTAACAGAAACTAAACGAGTTGCGATTTTACGCCTTAATGAAGACATTTTTTTAGATTCTGAAGTTCTTTCATCAGAATTTAATTTNTTTTTAAGAATATTTAAAACATCAGATTTAGTTATTTTNCCTAATTCTCCACTTCCAACAACATCTGATTGTTCAATATTATTTTTCTTTATCATTACATCAGCTAATGGCGTAAGCTTAATTCCTTTATTATGCTTAGNATCTACTTTATCATTATCTTGGCTCAAGCTATCATTATTAATAATATGATTTTTGGGAGCTTTANCAGAAGTGTCAATTATACAAACTACATCACCAACAGCAACAGTTTCACCGTCTTTAACAATGATTTTTATTGTACCACTTTGTTCGGCTGGTAATTCTAGAGTTGCTTTATCTGAATCAATTTCAGCAATTGCTTGATCTTTTACAACATAATCCCCATCCTCAACTANCCATTCTGCTATTTCTACTTCAGAAATTGACTCTCCAGGACTAGGAACTAACATATTTAACAACATATTTTTCTAATTTTTAAAAATGTAATACAAAAGTATCATAAAGTAAGAGATTTTATTTAAAAACTTCTTCAATTATTAATTCCTGTTGATATGAAGAGTCTTTTGTTGATCCACTTGCAGTCGCAGCACTTGCCTCTCTACAAATAACCTTAATATCTAATGATCTCAGTTCAGATAAAATAAATGACCAAGCCCCCATGTTTTGTGGCTCTTCTTGTACCCAGAAAAGAGAACATTTATTATACTTTAAATATATCTTCTTAATTTCATTCATGTCTAAAGGATATAATTGTTCAATACGAACAATAGCTATTTCTCTATTATTTAAATTTTCTCTGTGCTCCAATAATTCATAATAAATCTTACCAGAACATAGAACTATTTTTCTCACATTACCTTTTTCAATATTATCATCAATAATATTAGAAAAAGAACCTTCTGTTAATTCATTAATAGAAGAAATACATCTAGGATGCCTTAACAAACTTTTAGGAGTCAAAACAATAAGAGGTTTTCTATAATCTCTTTTTAGCTGTCTTCGTAGTACATGGTAGAAATTAGCAGGGGTAGTACAATTAACTATTTGCATATTATGCTGAGCGCACAACTGTAAATATCTTTCAACCCTTGCAGATGAATGTTCAGCACCTTGACCTTCATATCCATGAGGCAATAATAAAACCAGACCACTTTGCACTTTCCATTTATCTTCAGCACAACTTATAAATTGATCAATTACAATTTGAGCTCCATTACTAAAATCACCAAATTGAGCTTCCCAAACTGTAAGAGTATTTGGCGTAGTAATAGAATAACCATAATCAAAACCTAAGACTCCATATTCAGATAATAACGAATTATAAATATTAAAATTAGCAGTTGTACTTATCGTATCTAATAACGAAACTTCTTCTTCAGAATGATCTAATTTTAAGATAGCATGTCTATGTGAAAAAGTTCCTCTTTCTACATCTTGACCGCTTATTCTTATTGAATGTCCCTCTTTTAGTAAAGTAGCGTATGCTAATAACTCGCCCATTGACCAGTCTAAAGAATCAGATTCTATCATCTTTTGCCTATTAAGAAGTAGTTTCTGTGTTTTCTTAAAAAGCAAATCTTTTTTATCATAAGTGTAGAGAACTTTAGCTAAATCTAAAATAGATTCTCTGTCAGAACTACTATTAGGGTTAACAAATCCTATTCTATTTGATCTATTGAAACCAATCCATTCTTCTTCAAGAAAAGTAGTAATTTTAGCTTTTTTTATCTCTTTAGACTCATCAAATCTAGCTTCTAACAAATCCTGAAACTGTTTATCAGAAAAATTGATCTCTTCAATATTGAGCACTCCCTCTTTTATAAGCTTGTTTTTATAAATCTCTCTAGGGTTTGGATGAGATGATATTAAATCATATAATTTTGGTTGTGTAAATCTAGGCTCATCTCCTTCATTATGACCATATTTTCTGTAGCATAATAAATCTATAAAAACATCTTTATGAAATTCCTGTCTATATTCAGATGCAATCTTTAAAGTGTGTGCTACTGCTTCAACATCATCACCATTAACATGAAAAACTGGACACAATGTTACCTTTGCTATATCTGTACAATATGTGCTAGATCTAGCATCTAGATAATTTGTTGTAAATCCAACTTGATTATTAACTACTATATGAATTGTACCTCCATTTTTATATCCTTTTAACTGCGCCATCTGTATTACCTCGTACATAATACCCTGAGCAGCTATTGCAGCATCACCATGAATTAAAATAGGAACAATCTTACTATAATCACCATCATACTGACTATCTACTTTAGCTCTAGTAATACCCTCAACAACAGGATCAACTGCTTCTAAATGTGAAGGGTTTGGTGATAAAGTAAGTTTAATATCATTACCATTATTACACGTCTGAGTTGATGTAAAACCAAGATGATACTTAACATCTCCAGCTATAAGATCATCTTCATATAATTTACCTTCAAATTCTGAGAAAATTTCTTTGTATGTTTTATTAAAAATATTTGCTAAGACATTTAATCGCCCTCGATGCGCCATACCCATAACGAACTCTTGAACTCCTAAGGTTGAACTATGCTCTATTAAAGAGTCAAGNGCTGGAATTAAAGATTCAGCTCCTTCAAGAGAAAATCTTTTTTGACCAACAAATTTCTTATGTAAAAAATTCTCAAAAGCAACTGCTTGATTTAACTTATGTAAAATATGTATTTTTTGAGTTNCATCGAATTTTGGAGTATTAGAGTTTTGGTGTAATACATCAATCATCCATCTTAATCTTTTAGGATCACGTATATACATAAATTCTACACCAATAGATTGACAATAAACTATATTTAAATGATCAATTATTACTGATAGTTTACATGGGCCAAGCCCAATTTCATTACCAGCTTGAAAAATAACATCTTCATCCGATTTCTCAAGTCCAAAATTTGTATAATCTAAAGAAGGGTAGTGTTTTCGTCTATCTCTTACGGGATTCGTTAAAGTAAATAAATGACCTCGTTTTCTATATGCTTCAATAAGAGTAATAACTTTAAATTCTTTTGGAATATCATGCTTTTTGTTATCAACAACATAAGATTGCTGAGCAAAATCAAAGCCTTGAAAGAAATTACGCCATTTTTCATCTATACTCGAAGAGTCTTTGAGATATTTATCATACATCTCCTCTATCATGTTAGTATGCGCAGCTCCTAAAAATGAAAATTTGTCCATATTAATCTAAAATATAAAGTGTAAAACTATCCAATTTTATTTAATTAGAACATTATTTTGACTGTCATTAAACCTCTCGTTCTAATAACAGATTGGCAAAATAATTTAAGCTATTATGATTACAAGTTGTCATGCTATTTAAGCATGAAATTGCTTTATGATGATATGATAAAATAAAGTTTTTTGTAATATTATATATATTGAGTTCNTCAAAAATAGCCTTTACACTTTCAATCTTCTCANTTGTACTGAGNTCATTATTTAAATAATGAGTTAAGAGNTTGTTTTTTTGTTCATCATTTGCAATCGATAATGATTTTAGATATAAAAATGTTTTTTTATTAGAAATGACATCTCCGCCAATATTTTTTCCAAATTTATGTTTATCACCGTATAAGTCAAGCAAATCATCTTGTAATTGAAAAGCTATTCCTAAATTTAAACCAAAATCATACAATAATAACGCATCAGNCTTACTTGCCCCTCCAATTAAAGCTCCAATTTGAAATGAAGCAGCTAATAGAACAGACGTTTTTAGTTTAATCATTTCTAAATATTGATCAATACTGAGGTCATCTATTTTTTCAAAATCCATATCTAATTGCTGGCCTTCGCAAACCTGTTTTGCTGTTTCAGAAAACACATCTAATACATTTCTTTGTATGGAAAAATCTAATCCTAACAATAGAGAATATGACTTTACAAGCATTGTATCTCCAGATAAAATAGCAATATTTTTATCCCATTTTTCATGAACAGTTTGAGAGCCTCTTCGTAATAATGCATTGTCCATTATATCATCATGGATAAGCGTGAAGTTATGAAAAACCTCAATTGCCAATGCAGCATCACTAGCAACTTTTAAATCAGAATTATATATTTGAAATGATGTTAAAAGAGCAATTGATCTCATTCTTTTCGCTCTTAAATTTAAAATATATTTAATTGGGTCGTATAAATTAGATGGGTAAGACGGAAAGTCAATCTTAAGAATTTCATCATTAATAAGAGATTGAAGCTCAGAGAAATCTTTCATTAATTAACTAAACTAATTAAATACTCACCATATCCACTTTTCCTAAGCGGCTCTGCTAACTCTAACAATTGATCTTTGTTAATAAATCTACTATAAAAAGCAGCCTCTTCAATACATCCTATTTTTCTACCTTGTGTTTCTTCAACTAACTGCACATACTGATTAGCCTGCATTAAAGAATGAATTGTNCCTGTATCGAGCCATACAGATCCTCTTGTTAAAACTCTAACATCTAATGATCCTTTATTTAGAAAAGCTTTATTAACATCAGTAATTTCATATTCACCACGATGAGAAGGCTTAATGTTTTTAGCAACATTTACAACAGAATTATCATAAAAATATAATCCTGGTACTGCATAATTTGATTTTGGATTCTTAGGTTTTTCCTCTAAAGAGATTGCTTTATTATTTTCATTAAATTCTACAACACCATATCGTTCAGGATCATTCACATGATATCCAAAAACAATACTACCCTCTACATTTAAACAGTCAGAAAGCATTTTAATCTTCATCTGAAAAATATTATCTCCTAATATAAGACAGACCTTATCGTCTCCAATAAACTCTTCTCCTAAAACAAAGGCTTGCGCTAAACCATTAGGNGTTTTTTGTTCTTTATAAGAAAACACACATCCCAATTGAGAACCATCTCCTAAAAGTCTTTTAAAAACTGGCAAATCAGTCGGTGTAGATATTATTAAAATCTCCCTAATACCAGCATACAATAAAGTAGATAAGGGATAATATATCATAGGCTTATCATATATAGGCATCATTTGTTTACTTAATGCTAAAGTGATAGGATGAAGTCTAGTTCCTGAACCACCAGCTAATATTATTCCTTTCATGTTTTTTTATTATAATGCATACTTATCTTATTTAAACCCTTTACACTTAAAGCTTCTTCATAAGTCAACAACAAAGCTGGTAATAATAATAAATTAGACAACATTGCAATTAAAAGAGTTATTGAAACAAGCAGTCCTAATGCAACTGTCCCTCCAAAATCTGATGCTATAAATATAAAAAATCCAAAGAACAAAACAACTGATGTATATAACATACTAACTCCTGTTTCTTTTAGAGCTGCAAAAACAGACTTTTTAATTAGACCTTTATTTAGAATTAATTCTTGACGATATTTTGCTAAAAAATGAATTGTATCATCAACAGAGATTCCAAAAGCAATACTAAAAACCAAAATTGTAGAAGGCTTTAAAGCGATTCCAAAGAAACCCATGATTGCACCAGTTAATAACAAAGGAATAAGATTTGGAATTAGAGAAATTAGCACCATTTTATAAGAAGAGAACATCCAGGCCATAAAAACTGAAATTAAAATTATAACTAGAAATAAACTTATAAATAAATTTTGTAGTAAATACTTTGTTCCTGTTAACAAAACCTTTGTAGTACCTGTGATAATAACATCATATTTTTCAGGATCAAAAATAGAGGATATTTTAGGTTCTAAGTCAGCCATAATATCATCCATTTGGGTTGCGCTCAAATCTTTTATTCTTAAACTAATACGAGCCTCTTGATTTAAAGAATCAACTAACATGTTCCTCATATTTATTGACGAACTTGTATTATTAATATAATTTGTCAAAAAAATCTGCTCTTGATTATTAGGTAAATTATAATATTCAGGATTATTAT
>JGI24539J26755_10000257_pt1 | contig 24536 bp, 24 predicted proteins | sample NorSeaMetagenome_2_FD_26755 | JGI IMG/M metagenome (IMG submission 26755) | reverse complement strand
ACTACTGATGCTAATAATCCAGGATTACTAATTGTTGATTTAAGTGATATGACTGGAAATACATATTTCTATAGGACAATTTTTAATAATTCTAATGGATCAAGTACTGAATTTACAAATGCTCACAATATTTATATTGATGAAAATGGTGTTGCCTATATTTTTGGTGCATCTTCAAATTCAGGAGTAAATCCAACTGATGGTGTAATTTTTTTAGATGTTGATACTGACCCGCTTAATCCCATTTATTTAGGTGAATGGAATGATTTTTATGTTCATGATGGAATGGTTAGAGGAGACACTATGTATGTTGGATGTGTATATGAAGGTGATTTATATGTTGTTGATGTTTCTAATAAATCAAATCCACAAAACTTAGGTAATATAGGTACTCCTAATGATTTTACTCACAACGCTTGGGTTTCTGATAATGGAGACTATGTTTTTACTACTGATGAAAAATCTGATGCATATATTGGATCATATGATATTTCTGATTTAAATAATATTCAAGAAGTTGATAGGATTCAGTCAAATGCTGGATCTAATTCTATACCTCATAATGTTCATGTTGATGGAAATTTTTTAATTACTTCTTATTACAGAGATGGAACTGTTGTACATGATATTACTCATCCAAATAATTTAATTCAGGTTGCATCTTTTGATTCNTCTCCACTTNCTGGTGATGGCTTTGATGGTTGTTGGGGTACCTACCCTTATTTGCCATCTGGAAATATAATTTCATCAGATATAAACAGTGGTAGTGGTAATAATGGCAGATTGTTAGTTTACAGTAGAGATTTTCAACAAGCTTGTTATTTAGAGGGTAATGTTACTGACCTGTCTAATTCTATTGCATTAACTAATGCAACGATTGAAATTATAAATCCTTTAACAACTATTTCATCTTCAACAGATTTATCTGGTAATTATTTTAGCGGTATTGTTTACCAGGGGACCTATGATATAATTTTTTCATCTCCAGGATATTTAACAGACACTATCAGTGCTATCTTAACAAATGGAAATACTACAGTTATTAATGCTCAGTTACAACCATTAGTATCTTTTAATACTTCAGGAATGGTNATTGATATTAATGGTAATGGTATACCAAATGCAGATATTTTAATTTACAATAATTCTTTTACATATAATTCGACTTCTGATAATAGTGGTAATTTTAGTATTTCAGGTATTTATGAAGGTAATTATGATGTGATTGCAGGATCTTGGGGGTTTGTTACTTCATGTACTAATGAATTTATTTCATCATCTTCATCGAACCAAATCACTTTACAGCAGGGCTATTATGATGATTTTACATTTGATTTTGGTTGGAGTGTTTCTGGTGGGATATTTAATCCAAATAATGGTATATGGCAAAGGGGTNATCCTGATGGAACTAATTATGATGGATTAGATTATAATCCAGAAAATGATTTAANCAGTGATTGCTATGATTNTGCTTATGTNACTGGTGTTGAAGCTGGAGNTCAAGTTGGTTCTAGAGATGTTGATGANTATAATACAGTTTTAACTTCACCAATTTTTGACTTATCATTACCATTAAGTCCATCTATAAATTATTTTCTCAATTACAATATTTGGTTTAGTAATGGNGGAGGAGGCTGGGGAGGCACTGGCNTACCTAATGATTCTATANCAGTTAAGGTTACTAATGGAACTACAAATGTAATTTTAGAAATCATGACTATATCTAACTTACTTGAATTTGGTCAATGGAATTCAAGATCTTATGACTTAAGTCAATATATTTCTCTAACTAATACTATGCAAATTAGTATAGAAACTGCAGATTGGGATGCTTTTGGTGGTCATTTAGTTGAAGGTGGTTTTGATAAATTTGAAATTTCTAGTCAAGTTTCTTCTTCTTTTGAAAATGTTATAAATATTGATGGTAATAAAAAACTTATAAAGATTGTTGATCTCTTTGGAAGAGAAACTAATAAAATCTCAAACTCAGTTCTTTTTTATATTTATAATGATGGATCTGTAGATAAACGATTTATAGTAAAATAATTCCTTTGCTAAAAACTAATAAATATATAATTAACGGAAGTAAGAAAAATAAAATCTTAATTGATGTTTGTTATAATTTAAATTCTATTAAAAAAGATATTATTATNTTCTCTCATGGTTTTAAAGGTTTTAAGGATTGGGGTCCTTTTAATCTCATGTCAAAATCATTTGCTAATGATGGNTATTTTTTTATAAAGTTTAATTTTTCTTATAATGGCACAACTTTAGATCATCCATCAGATTTTGTTGATCTTAAATCCTTTGGAAATAATAATTTTAGTTTAGAATTAGATGATTTGGGATTAATGATTGATTGGTTACATAGTGATATTGTTTTTAAAAATGAAATCAATATAAAAGCTATTAATTTACTTGGACATAGTAGAGGAGGGGCTATAAGTATTTTAAAGGCTAATGAAGATAATAGAGTAGCCAAGGTTGTTTCATGGGCAGCTCCTTCTGATTTTACAAATAGAATGGAACAGTCAAAACTTGATACTTGGAAAGAAAAGGGTGTTGCTTATGTTTTTAATTCTAGAACTAAACAGAATATGCCATTATATCATCAGTTTTATCTTGATTGTATTAATAATTCTGAAAGAATTGATATAAAAAGAGCTGCCTCTAAACTTAATAAGCCTCTTCTTATTGTTCATGGTACAGACGATCCAACTGTTTTAATTACTGATGCATATGATTTTATTAGTTGTAATAAAAACACAGTATTACATGAAATAAAAGATGCTAATCATGTTTTTGGAGTTATGCATCCATATAATTTAGATAACTACCCTAATAGTTTTCAAGAGGCTATAGATGTTTCTCTNAAGTTTTTAAAAACTTAATCTTGCATTTGCAGATTCTGAATAGTCAGTGGTTTCATCATTAACATATTTAAACTTTCCTGCTATTGCTATCATTGCAGCATTATCAGTGCAGTATTCAAATTTTGGTATATAAATATTTAAATTATCTTTTTTGGAAAGCTTGATAAGTTCATTTCTTAAATAAGAATTTGCAGAAACTCCGCCAGCAATAGCAATATTTTTAATATTAGTTTGACTAATTGCTTTCGTAACTTTTTCTAAAAGAATTGTTATTATTGAATGTTGAATTGATGCACATAAATCATTAAGGTTATCATTAATAAAATTAGGGTTTTTCATTACAGATGAATTGACTTGATTAAGTATTGAAGTTTTTAATCCACTAAAGCTAAAATTAAGATCTTTAATTTTTGGTTTTCCAAAAGTAAAAGCATTAATGTTACCATTTTTCGCATATTTATCAATCANTGGACCTCCTGGATATTTTAATCCTAAAACTTTTGCTGATTTATCAAATGCTTCTCCTGCTGCGTCATCTATTGTTGTGCCAATAACTTGCATATCATTATGATCTTTTACAATAACAATTTGAGTATGTCCTCCAGAAACTGTTAAACACAAAAATGGAAATGTAGGTATTGTATGATTTTCCTGATCAATAAAATGAGCAAGTATATGTGCCTTCATATGATTAACAGCAACCAATGGTTTATTAAGTCCTAATGATAATGATTTAGCAAATGAACTTCCAACTAATAATGAGCCTAATAGTCCTGGTCCTTTTGTATAAGCAATTAAATCTATCTCAGATTTTTTAATTTTTGCTTGTTTAATTGCTGTATCGATAACAGGTATAATATTCTGTTGGTGTGCTCTTGATGCTAGCTCAGGTACAACACCACCATACTTTTCATGTATTGATTGATTAGCTATTACATTAGAAAGTACTTTAGAACCTCTTAAAACAGCTGCTGAAGTATCATCACATGATGATTCAATTCCTAATATAACTAAATCTTTACTCATTTAAGTTTTTAAAAGAGTGTCCAAGTTTATCTCTTTTAGTTTGTAGATAAAATTTATTATGTTCATTGGATACAATTTCAAGTGCTACACTTTCAACTATTTCTATTCCGTAAGCAAGTAATCCAACTCTTTTCTTGGGGTTATTTGATAAAAGTCTAATTTTACTAACCTCCATAGCTCTAAGAATTTGTGCTCCAACTCCATAATCTCGATGATCTGCTTGAAAACCTAGTTCAATATTTGCTTCAACAGTATCCTTACCATTCTCTTGAATTTTATAAGCTTTAAGTTTATTTAATAAGCCAATACCTCTACCTTCTTGATTCATATAAACCACAATACCCTGACCTTCAGATTCGATTTGCTTAAGTGCTGCTTGTAATTGATGGCCACAATCACATCTGCATGAACCAAAAATATCTCCAGTAACGCATGAAGAATGCACTCTAACCAAAATATTATCTTCTTTTTTCCAACTTCCTTTATAAATGGCTAAGTGAATTTGATTATTTGTTATTTGTTTAAAAGCTTTCATTTTAAAATCACCATATTCAGTAGGCAGATTTACATCAACTTCTTCGCTTATTAAGCTTTCATTTTGAAGTCTNTATTTAATTAAATCTTTTATTGTTATAAATTTAAGATCAAACTTTTTAGCAATTTTATGAAGCTCTTCTGTTCTTGCCATTGATCCATCTTCATTTAAAATCTCAACTATTACACCAGCTGGCTCAAGACCTGCTAATCTTGCTAAGTCAATAGCAGCTTCTGTATGTCCTGCTCTTCTTAAGACACCTCCTTCTCTAGCTTTTAATGGAAAAATATGNCCAGGCTTTCCAAGCTGTTCTTTTTTTGTATTTGGATCAACAAGAGCNTTAATTGTTTTAGATCTATCTGACGCAGAAATTCCAGTTGTACATCCATCACCAATTAAATCTACTGAAATTGTAAATGGAGTTTCAAATGCAGCAGTATTTCTTCCTATCATTAATTCAAGATCTAATTCTTTACATCTACTCTCAAGTAATGGTGCGCAAATCAATCCTTTACCATGGGTTGCCATAAAATTAATCATTTCTGGAGTTACCTTTTCAGCTGCTGCAATAAAATCACCTTCATTTTCTCGGTTTTCGTCGTCTATAACAATTATTATTTTACCAGCTTTTATATCAGTAATTGCCTCATCAATTGTGTTGAAATTCATATTTAATATTTATATAACAAAATTATGTAAATTCTATCTATTCTGTTAAGATTTTAATTTAATTAAATCGTTAATTTTTGGAAAGCTTGAGTTCTTTAATGCATGATGAATTAATAGAATTGAAATAGGTAAGAAAATAAAATTAGCAATCCACATTCCTTCAATTGGAGTTACTGCTAAATCCTTAGCTGATTTCTCACCTATTATTGTTATAACATAATAAATAACAAACAGTATTATTGAAACAAGTAGGGGAACACTAAAGCCTCCTTTTCTAATAATTGATCCCAACGGTGCCCCAATTAAAAACATCATAATACAAGCTATAGCAATTGAGATCTTTCTATGCCATTCAATTTTATGCTTTGCAATAATTTTTTCTTTATATTTAAAATCATCATAATTAGATTTCGAAACTGATTTTAGTACTCTTATTTTATTAATCGCTGTTTGGTAAATTTTCTTATTAAAAACAGTATTCTCGTTTTTTAATTTACCATTACTTATTTCTGATTTATAGTGGTAGTTACTATTTAATCTTGAAGACATTAGATTAATTTTTGTCAATCTTTTATTAATTAGTGAATCTATAGAGTTTTCTAATTGAGAATTATTTAACATCGCATAATGACCTTTATAAAGCAACTCACTATTTTTAATGTCAAAACTTGACAAATCAAATCTTATTAATTCTTTATAAAACGTTATTTTTCTATGTGGTTTTTTATTATTTTTTATTTTATTTTCTATTTCTATATATGATGTTCCATTAAAAAGAGTTAGTTCCATAAACCTTTCATTATCTGTAATCATCATTGAACCCGATTGTGCAGTAATTACTTTTTTATTTCCTGAATTATTTGTGTGATCATAGATTAAAATATTATTTAATGTATTTCCATTATTAGTTTTTGATCCAATTTTAATGCTATAGCCATCTATATCATTATAAAATATACCTTCTTTAATATTTAGTGCTGGTTTTTTCTTCTTTATATCATAAAGTAAACTACCACCTTTAAAGTTTGCAATTGGCATTATATAGTTTGAAAATGTATATGAGAATAAACTTATCAAGATTACAATAATAAATAATGGTTGCATTATTTTTAAAAGTGATATCCCAGACGATTGCAAGGCAGCAAGCTCATAATTTTCTCCCAATTGTCCAATTACCATAACTGAAGAAATTAATACTGCTATTGGTAATGCTAAAGGAAGAAATCTAGATATAGAATAAATCATTAATTCAGCAACTTGAAATAAATCTAGACCTTTACCTACTAAATCATCTATGTATTTCCATAGGAATTGCATTAGAAGTATAAATAGTACTATGATTAAGGAAATTATAAATGGACCAATAAAAGATTTTATAAGATATAGATTTATCTTTTTCAATATTTTATATAATTATGAGCCAATAGCTCTTTTAAGGTTTTCTATTTGTTGTTCCCAAAGAAGAATTTGTTCTTCTTTTTCATCAAGATCTTCGGCAAAATCAGTAATGATTATTGAAACATCAGAAGTCATCTCATCAACCTGAATATTAAATTCAAAATATGACTCTTTATATTCATCATCTAACCACTTAAATTGGATGAATTTATTCGTCTTTTTCTTAATTAATTTTGCTGACTGTTCGCTATCATCCCAAAAAAATGTAAAGACATTATCCTTTAGATTAACATTGTCTGCAAACCATTCTGCTAATCCACTTGGTGTGCTTAGTCTTTTGTATAAAACATTAACTGATGAGTTAATTGATAACTCTATTGAGTATTTGACTAAATCTGACATTTCTTTTTATAATTTTACATTATTAAATACAAAGATAATATTTTAATATGTCATTAGAACAATCATTTGAAAAACAAGGTAATTTTTTATTTAAGTATAGAGGGCAATTTCCAATAATACTTTTTTTATTAGCCATTCCATTTATTTATAGTACTGACTTATCTAATTTATATTTTATTGATAATAAAATATTTTATTACATCATTATTTCTATACTCTTTATATTAGGTTTTATTATAAGATGCTATACAATTGGGACAACGCCCTCAGGAACTAGTGGAAGAAATACTAAATCTCAGATTGCTGATTCTTTAAATACTGATGGTGTCTATTCAATAATTCGTCATCCATTGTATTTAGGTAATTATTTAATTTGGCTTTCAATTGCTATTTATACATATTCATTGTTTTTTCCACTATTTATGTCTTTATTATTTTGGTTATATTATGAAAGAATAATGTTTGCAGAAGAAAAATTTCTTGAAAAAAAATTTGGAGATAAGTTCATTAATTGGTCAAACTTAGTTCCTGCATTTTTTCCTAAAAAATTAGTTATGACTGTTTCTCCAGTAAAGTTTTCATTTAAATCAGTTTTAAGAAGAGAATATGCTAGTTACTTATCAGCAATATCTGCCTTTTTATTTATTGATATTGTTAGAATAATAGTTTTCAATAATATGCTATTTTTAGAAAAAAATAAACTTATATTCTTTATAGTATCAATAATAATTGTTTTGATTTTAAGAACCTTAAAACATTATACATTATTATTGAATGAAAGTGATCGTTCATAATTTATAAATTCATAACATTAAAATAAGTTAAAGTATTATATTTGGCCCCTAAATTTGGCGTGGTAGCTCAGTTGGTTAGAGCGCAGGATTCATAACCCTGAGGTCGGGAGTTCAAATCTCCCTCACGCTACTATAAAAACAGAATTAATTTTCTGTTTTTTCGTATATTCACTTTAGTTATTTAACTTAATCTTATCATTAGATTTATGCGATTTTATAACTTTGCTAAATAAAATAGATTTATTATGAAAAAACTTTCACTATCAAAAACTCACGAAGCTTTAAATGCTAAAATGGTTGATTATGCTGGGTTTTACATGCCTGTTCAATATGAAGGCGTTATTGCAGAACATTTATCCGTAAGAAATAATGTGGGTGTATTTGATGTTTCTCATATGGGTGAGATTTTTATTAGTGGTTTAGAGGCCAAAGATTTTTTACAATTTATCACTTCTAATGATATTGATAAACTAGTTAATGGTAAGGTCCAATATTCATGTTTACCTAATTTAGATGGTGGTATTGTTGATGATATATTAGTTTATATGATAAATGATAATTCTTTTATGCTTGTTGTTAATGCATCTAATATAGATAAAGATTTATTTTGGCTAAATAAACATAATTCCTATGATTGTAAGATTGATAATAGATCTGATGATTATTCGCTTTTAGCTGTTCAAGGACCTAAATCTTTAGAGCTTCTTAGTGGATTGTCTGAATCAAATCTTTCATCTCTTGATTATTATACTTTTTTAAAAGGTGAAATTTCTGGAATAGAAAACGTTATTATTTCTAGGACAGGATATACAGGTGAATTAGGTTTTGAACTATATGTTTTAAATGAAAAAGTTGAAGATTTATGGAATTCTTTATTTAATACTACAATAGATTTAAAGCCAATTGGTCTTGCCGCAAGAAATACTTTACGATTAGAAAAAGGATTCTGTTTATATGGAAATGATATTGATGAAAACACATCTCCTTTAGAAGCGGGTTTAGGATGGATAACAAAATTATCTATCAATTTTATAAATTCTAACAACTTAACAAAACAAAAGAATGATGGTTTAAAAATAAAACTTATTGGTTTTGAAATATTAGGAAAAGGTATTGCTAGAAAGGATTACCATATATTTGATAAAAATCAAAATAAGATAGGTATTGTTACTTCTGGAACTATGTCACCTTCATTAAATAAGGCTATTGGAATGGCTTATATTAATATTGAATATAATAAGCCTAATCAAGAATTTATGATTCAAGTAAGAAATAAGTTTATATTAGCTAAAGTTGCTGAACTTCCATTTGTGAAATGAGTAAAAANAACAATCTAAATATTTGTCTNACACCNGATAATTTTTCTAATTATCATATTTCTGATGACACTTTAGTTGTTGTAGTTGATTTATTGAGAGCAACAACAGTAATTTCTACTGCATTTCATTACGGAATTAAAGAAATTATACCAGTTCAAGGTGTTGATCAAGCTAGAGAATATATTGGTAAAGAAAATCATATTGTTGCTGCTGAGAGAAATGCTATGGCTTTAGAGGGTTTTGACTACGGAAATTCTCCATTTCAATATATGAATGATAATATTAAAGAAAAGAGTCTTGTATTAACTACTACAAATGGTACTCATGCTATTAATATTGCTAGAAGATATAAAGTAATTACCGCATCATTTATAAATATTGATACAGTTTTAGATTTTTTAATTTCAACTAGCAAAGATGTATTAATATTATGTTCTGGATGGAAAGGTGTTTTTAATTTAGAGGATTCTTTATTTGCAGGATGTTTAGCAAATCGTTTATTATTATCAACTTATTTTACAACTAATTGTGATTCTGTTTTAGCTTCTTCAAGATTATATCATCAATCTAAAGATGATATGTTTAATTATCTATCTGAATCAGCACATCGAAAGCGTTTAAAATCATTAAATATGGAAAGAGATACAAAGTTTTGTTTAACACCACCAATTAAATCAAGTATTATTCCTACTCTAATTGGAGAGAAGCTTATAAGGGGATAAGATTGCTATGTATTTAAGAATTTAACATTACTGGCATTACAAGCATTAATGTTTCTTCATTCTCATCTTGACTATCTAAAGGAAGTATTATTCCTGCTCTATTTGGAGCACTCATTTCTAAGCATATTTGTTCAGAACCAATATTATTTAGCATATCAATTACAAAGCGAGAATTAAATCCAATTTCCATATCTTCTCCTTCATAGCTACAAGTAAGTCTTTCTTCTGCCTTGTTAGCAAAGTCTAAATCTTCTGATGTAATTTGTAGCTGGCTTCCTGCAACTTTTAATCTAATTTGATGAGTAGTTTTACTTGCATAAATAGAAACTCTTTTGATAGAGCTTAAAAGCTCTTGCTTACTAATAACTAGTTTATTTGGATTCTCTTTAGGAATAACAGCATCATAATTAGGATACTTTCCGTCTATCAGCCTACAAACTAAAGTAATATTTTCTAAAGTAAATTGAACATTAGTTTCATTAAAATCAATTGATATATCAGATTCGCCATCCAAATTATTCTTAATAATAGATAATGGCTTTTTAGGAAGTATAAATGAAGTATTTGAATTTGAATTTATATTTTTTCTTGAATGCTTNACTAGTTTATGAGCATCAGTTGCTACAAACGTAATCTGCTCTTCTGATAGCTCACAGAAGACACCTGACATTACAGGTCTTAATTCATCATTTCCACTAGCAAATAATGTTTTATTAATTGCATTATATAAAATAGATGATTGTAAATTTATTGTAGAAGATGAGCTAAGTAGTGGAANTTTCGGAAATTCATTAGCATCTTGACCTGCTAATTTATAATTACCATTTTCTGAACTAATCTCAATTGCTTTTGTTTCTGTATCTATTAAAAATGTCAGAGGTTGATTAGAAAAAGTTTTTAATGTATCAATAAGTATTTTTGAAGGAATAGTTATTTTTCCATTAGAAGAAGATTCAGTAGATATCTCTGAAATCATCGTTGTTTCTAAATCAGATGCAATCATACGAATTCTACCATCGATGATTTCAAATAAAAAATTATCTAAAATTGGAAGTGTGTTATTTGAGCTTATAACACCATTTAATTTTTGAAGTTCTTTTAGTAGGGCAGAGCTGTTTACAATAAATTTCATACTTATTAGGTTTGTTATTTAGTTATTCAAAGATATATTATTCATTAAATAGAAAAAAAAATTATTCTTTTAATTCATCAATAGATATAAACACTTTGTTAAAAACATAATTTTGAATTAATAAAAATTCTCCATTATTCAGTCTAGCATACATTCTTTCAACATTAGGTTTAGAATTATTGCTATTATTATTTATTTTTGAAAATGTATATGCTTCTAAAACATCTACTTTATTATTATGAATAATTTTAAGTCTATATATAAGTTTTTCATTAGAAATATCTATATCATTTCCTTTAAAATTCTCACTATTTAATTGCGTTTAATTGCGAAAAATTATTTAGATATTTAATAACTTTATCTAAATCATATTTAATATCATTATTATTTACATCAATCAATAATAAGGGTTTAGTTTTAATAGTAAATGATTTATTATTTTCTTGTAAATCTATTAATGATATTTCACTAATTAGCTCAGTATCAATTTTGAAGACTGTATTATCTCTCCAATTATTAATATCGAGTTCGTAGCCTTGAATACCATATCTAGGCGATAAGAAACCATTAAAACCTGCAATATGAACAATATATGGATTATCTGCATTGGCCATAAGCATATATGTTCCTAAATGGTTTGANGTAGAACCACCAACTGTATAAGTTTTAATCTTATTATTATAATATATTTCAACTTTAACGCCAGTTGTTGCCAGTTGTTTGATAACATTATTGTAACCGGTTTCAGGCACAGGACGTTGAATGCTGATTTTTTGAATTGTTGATAGTAATGTTGATATAGCATCATTTCTAACATTATATTTGTTATTCACGGTCCATATATTATTATCTTTTTGTAGAGTTATATTATTTCCTTTTCTATCACTGAGAAATATTTTATCAATTTTTTCAATTTCACTTATAGAAAATTTTTTTTCATTATCAAGTTTAATTTTTTGATTATAATCAATTAAACAATAAATGAAAACAATTGTAAGAATAAAAATTATTATTTTCTTAATCATATTTTCTTTTGTAAGTAGTTTTGAAAATTAATGTTAAAAACATAAAAATTATAACTGGGATAAAAATATTTAATAAAATAATTAAATTTTTATTATTGTTGATTTTTTCAGCATTAAGCATTCTAAGCTTAATGTTTTTTGATTTTAAGTTTACTAATCCTGAATCATCACATAAATATTGAATAGCATTAATTATAAATTTTTTATTGCCCTCATAAGTGTAATTTATAAATTTATCATATCCCAATGGGTAAGCGATACCTTTACTAGAGACAGGGTTTGCTATAAAATCACCATCTGCAACAACTATTATTTTAGTCTCATTACTTTTCTCTTTAAAATTTAAAGCATTTTCTTTGGAAATTATTCTATCTTTAAAAACCGATGTAAAACTACCAGACAATAAAACTGATATTGGGATATTTGGTTTATTAAATGTTTCAATTGGAGGAGGGTTCTCTAAAATTGATAAACTTATTTTAGATGGAGAAAGTACTTTTCTTGATTTATCAGATGATGCTAATAGTATTGTTTTTTTTATATTATTTTTTATAGTATCAATTGAGCTAACAAAATCACATTTAATAGCATCAATGTTCTTGCTTATAGGATTATTTGATGAGTTTTTCAGAAGTGGATAATAAGGCCATTTAAAGAACTCTTGAATAGGTTTATTGTTACTATAGCCTGTGATAATAGGAATTTCAATTGATCTTTGATCTTGAACTAAATCGGAGTTTACTCTAAAGCCATACCTGAAAAATTGATCATCAATATTTAAATTATTTATTGATGAAATAAAATACCCATTTTTATTATTTAAACTATCTAAACTTGCATTTACGCCATCTATAAAAAATAATAATCTACCTCCGTTCATTAAATATTGATCAATTAAGAGTTTGTCAAGTTTGTTAAATGCAATAGTTGGTTTTGCAATTATTAAAACTTTATACTGAAGTAACCTATCAAGTTGCTTTGTAATATTTGGTTTGTTTGTTATAGTATCTACCTCAAATTCCTTTAGGTTAACATCTTCAACATTATAATAATACTTAAGATTATTATTATCTTTATTAACTGATTCAGTAATATCTTTTAGTGCATTTGCTGCTAATTCTCCATTTCCTTTTAAGAATCCTATACTTAATTTATTATTAGAAAGTAATTTGTTTATTGTTGATATAATTTTAAATTCTATATTTTCAATTGAATTATTAATATTTTCTTGAGGTGATACACCAAAATTATTTTCAAGNAAATTTATTGCTTCTCTTTTCTCTTTATAATAAATAATAGCTCCTGGAAATATTATTTTCCTTGATGTTTCAGAACTTTTTTTAATTGTTAAGTCAGTAGCATATAAGCCCTGCCCTTGAAGTTGATTAAAAATCTTTAATCTTTCTTCTTCATTTTCAGCATCATTAGGGTTTATAAACTCAAAATCAATTTTATTATTAATTTTTTTAATGTTAAGGATAAAGTTTTTGAGTGATGCACTAAATAATTGAAACCCTGCAGGAAGAGAGCCTTTTAAATATATTTTAACTGTTAAATTATCATCAATTTTACTTATAACTTCAATGCTTTGATCAGATAATGTAAATCTTTGCTCTTCAGTTAAATCAATTTTATAATTTAAGTTATAAGCTAAAATATTAGCTAGAATAATAATTAATATAACTATAAAAGGGTTTTTCTTATTCAGCATTTTTATTTATTTGATTGAATGACTGATTTTGTAAAAAATAAAAATAAATAGCTAATTGATAAAAAATACATAACATCATGTATGGATATAAGGCCTTTACTTAAAAATTCATAATGATTAAGAATTCCAATTTTCTTAATAATTAATCCTATAGATCCATTGTTAAAATAATTACCAAATAGATCAAAACAGTAGTAGAAAATTATATTTAATAATATTGCTGTTAAAAATGAATTAACTTGCTGTTTATTTATAGAAGAAGCAAAAATTGATATAGATGAAAAAATTGAGCATAATAATAAAAGACCAATGTATGAGCCAATTATACTTCCTAAATCAAGGTTCCCAATTTCTTCTCCTAAAAAGTAAATGCTTGTTGAGTAAATTAAAGTTGGAATAATTGAAAAAATAATTATAATTAAAACAGCTAAATATTTACTTAAAACAATTTTAAAACTACTAATTGGCTTTGATAACAGTAGTTCAATTGTTCCATTTTTATATTCTTCTGAAAAGGTTTTCATTGAAATTGCTGGAATATAAATCATAAAAATAAGAGGAGATAAATTAAAAAAGATATCTAAATTAGCATATCCATTATCTAGTATGCTTAGATTAAAAAAACTAGTAAATAATATTATTCCAAAAGCAAGTAAAAGGATACATATTGTTGCAATGCTAATATAATTACTAAAAAATAATTTTAAATCCTTGACTATTAGTGTTTTCATAAAAATTCTATTCTAATGGTATCATAAAATTTTAATCCTAGTAAAGAGTTTGCATTTCCTTGATTAATAGATATTTGCAAGAAACTATTACTATTAAAAATTGCTAGTTTTTCAGCAATTTCAACATCTTTGTATTTGTTTGAAATTTTTTTTATTTGTTCATCTTCTCTNCCAAAAACAATAGAGAAATTTCTACTTCGTCGTATTTTTTCAAATACTGAGGTATTAATATTTGTTATAGCATTTCCATAGTTGTCAATATTTGTAACTATTCCTTTTATCATATTTGAATCTGTTACGGGGCTTAATGTTTGTTTCTTAACCCTAAAATCATCAACTTCTTTGCCAATTATCTCAAGAGTTCCTCCTCTAGCAATATGGCATGCAGCAGTAGCAAAAATATCTCTAGATGCAAAAGTTAAAAAATCTGTTTTTTGATTAATATTAAGAGAGACAATTTTATCTGNTTTAAAGTCATTTAAAATTATAGAGAAAAGTCCATTGTCAGCAGCGATAAAGTATTGACCATGAGCATATACAGCAACATGATCATTATCTATAGAAAGTTCATCATCAATTGCAATAATATGAATAGTNTTTTGAGGAAAATCTTTAAAACAATTCTTTAATGTTAATCCAGCTTCGAGAATATTAAAGTGATCAATTTCATGAGTAATATCAATAATTTTTATATCTTCAGATTGTGAATAGATAGCAGCCTTTAATGATGCTAAATAGTGATCTTTAGTTCCTAAATCTGTTGTTAATGTAATAATTGACATTTATAATAAAAAATCTATTGTAGATATTGATTAAAAATTGTTATTTCGTAATTCCAAAATTAATAAGAAATAGATGAATGAAATAGGTAATGAGTGAAAAATTAATAACACTTGCTAATGCTGATATTAATAATTTATTTGGAACTAATAATAAAAAGTTTAATGCAATAAAAACATACTTTCCTCAAGTTAAGCTTATTACAAGAGGAGATAAGTTAAAAGTCATTGGAAGTTCTGATCAAATTCTTTTTTTTGAAAATAAATTTAATATATTTATTGAGCACCTTAATAAATTTAATTCACTGACTATTAGTCAGATAGAAAGAATTATAGATGGTGATGAAAATGTTATGAAAGAAGAGGATGATATTATTATTCATGGTCAGCATGGAAAGTTAATAAAAGCTAAAACCTTTAATCAGAGAAGAATGGTCTCTGAAATTAAAAATAATGATATTCTATTTGCTATTGGTCCTGCTGGGACAGGAAAAACATATACTTCTGTTGCTTTAGCTGTTAAATATCTAAAAAATAAAAAAGTTAAAAGAATTATATTAATACGTCCTGCAATTGAGGTTGGAGAAAATTTAGGTTTTTTACCTGGAGATTTGAAAGAAAAGCTGGATCCATATATGCAACCAATATATGATGCGCTATTTGATATGTTGCCAATTTCTAAACTAAACGAATATTTAGAGGATGGTACAATTCAGATAGCTCCATTAGCATTTATGCGAGGAAGGACTCTGGATCACGCTTTTGTAATTTTAGATGAAGGTCAAAATACAACTCCTCACCAAATGAAAATGTTTCTTACTAGAATGGGTAAGTCTGCTAAATTTATCATTACTGGTGATAAAACTCAGATAGATTTGCCTTCAAAGCAATCTTCAGGATTAACTCATGCTCAGTCAATACTGAAAGATATAAATGAAATTAGTTTTGTGAATTTAGACGGTAAAGATATTATAAGACATAAACTTGTTAAAAAAATAATTAATGCATATAAATAATAAATAATGAACAATACAATTAACTCCACAAATTTTAAGTTTCCAAATCAAACTAATTTTTATAAAGGAAAAGTTAGAGATGTTTATTCAATTAATCAAGATCAATTAGTTATGGTTGCATCAGATAGAATATCAGCTTTTGACCATGTTCTTCCTAAAGGTATTCCTTATAAAGGTCAGGTTTTAAGTCAAATTGCAGCTAAATTTCTTGAAGCTACATCTGATATTCTACCTAACTGGATGGAGGCAACCCCAGATCCCAGTGTAACAATTGGAAAAAAGTGTGAACCTTTTAAAATTGAAATGGTTATTAGAGGTTATTTAACTGGTCATGCATGGAGAGAATATAAATCTGGAAAACGTTTATTATGTGGTGTTAAAATGCCTGAAAATATGGTTGAGAATCAGAAATTTGAAAACCCAATTATTACTCCAACAACTAAAGCAGAAATTGGTCATGATGAAGATATTTCTAGAGAAGATATCTTAAAACATAATATTATTTCTGAAAGTGATTATGTAATGTTAGAAGAATATACTTATGCTCTTTTTAATAGAGGTACAGAAATTGCTGCAGAAAAAGGTTTAATTCTTGTAGATACTAAATATGAATTTGGTAAAGATATTAATGGTGTGATTACACTAATTGATGAAATTCATACTCCTGATTCTTCTAGATATTTTTATATAGATGGTTATGATGAGAGAATTAAAAGTAATACTCCTCAAAAGCAATTGTCAAAAGAATTTGTTCGCCAATGGCTTATAGAAAATGATTTTCAAGGTAAAGATGGACAGGATATTCCTGAAATGAGTGATTCATATTGTAATGAAGTGTCTGAAAGATATATTGAGCTTTTTGAACTAATTACAGGAGATAAATTTGTTAAAGAAGATGTTTCTAATGTTATTTCTAGAGTAGAGAAAAATATATTAGATTATTTAAATAATTAATTTTTTGACTGTTGAACTAGCTATATTAATTGTTTGTGCATTTTCTTTATTGATTCAGCTATTTTATATTTTATTTTTTTTTAGAAAAATAATCTTTTTTAAAGACATAAATAATAATTTCAAACCTAGTGTTTCTATTATAATTTGTGCAAAAGATGAATATGAAAACTTAGAAAATTATCTTAAAACTATCCTTAATCAGGACTATCCAAATTTTGAGGTTATTGTTGTTAATGATCAGTCAGTAGATAATTCAAGGTTTCTATTAGAAAATTTTGAAAAAAGGTATAATAACTTAGTAGTTGTTAATATTGATGATAATGTGAAGCATTCAATAGGCAAGAAATTTGCTTTAACTATGGGAATTAAAACTGCAAAACATGAATTTTTATTACTATCTGATGCAGATTGTTTTGTTGAATCTAAACATTGGATTACATCAATGGTTCATAATTTTAAATCATCAGATATTGTCTTAGGTTATGGTAATTATGAAAAGAAACCAGGCTTACTGAATATGATGATTAGATTTGATTCATATATAGTTGCTTTACAGTATCTATCTTTTTCTCTTAAATCATTAACATATATGGGAGTAGGAAGAAATTTAGCATATAAAAAATCATTGTTTTTCAAAAATAAAGGTTTTGCCAATCACCTTCATATTCCTTCTGGGGACGATGATTTATTTATAAAAGAAGTAGCTAAGGATAGTAATGTAGTAATTGAAATGTCTAATAATTCTCATACAATTTCAAAAGCTAAAGATAGTTGGAGTTCATGGATTAGACAAAAAAAGAGACATTTTAGCACCTCTTCACTATATAGTTTAAATGTAAAGTTTTTACTTGGCTTGTTCCCCTTGTCACAATTACTATTTTTCGGCTCATTATGTCTTTTAATTATTTTAAAAGTAAGTTTCGTTTTCTGGCTTCCAATTCTTGTTGTTAAGATATTGCTTTCTTATTTAATGAATTATTTTACGATGAAAAGACTTAATTGTATAGATCTTTTATTCTTTCAGCCTTTACTGGAAATATTTCATTTAATTTTTCATGGATTATTATTTATTTTTAGTGTTAATCAAACTCCCAAAAAATGGAGTTCATAGAAATGAAACTAATACTTAAATACTTTCCTGATTTAACAAATGATCAAATATATAAGTTCAAAATGCTTCAAGAAATTTATGAAGATTGGAATTCTAAGATAAATGTTATTTCTAGAAAGGATATTGATCAGCTTTACCTTAAACACGTATTGCATTCTTTGTCTATTGCAAAAGTCATATCGTTTAATAATAACACCACTATTCTTGATGTAGGAACTGGAGGTGGTTTTCCAGGGATTCCTTTAGCAATACTTTTTCCAAAATGTAATTTTGTGCTTCTTGATAGTATTGCTAAAAAAATAAAAGTTGTTGATGCTACAGTTTTAGCCTTAGAATTAAAGAATGTTAAAACTATAATAGCAAGAGTTGAAAATACATCTGATAAATATGATTTTATCATTAGTAGGGCAGTAACTAAGATGAAAGATTTTAAAAGGCTTATTAAAGGAAAGTTGAATAATTCAAGTAAGAATACATTAAAAAATGGTATTCTTTATTTAAAAGGTGGTGATTTAGATGATGAGCTTCTTGGAATAAAGCATCAAAAATTTAATTTACCAGATTATTTTACGGAAGATTTTTTTGAAACTAAGAAAGTTGTTTATGTAAGTTATTAGATTTTCTCACAATAGTATACAAGCTCATTTTTAGGCAGTGCATACCTCTCAACAAGTTTTGGGTCAATTTCATTTATAAAGTCGCTCTCAGTGACTTTAAAGCCTGCTGCAGCTAATCTATTTCCATAATCACGTCCAAATAGTCTTAAGTGATCGCTTTGCCAATACAGTTGTTCTCTTTCTTTTGGGTCAATTACTGATTTATCTTCAATAGTTAAAGGATTTTCATTATCAATTGGAACTTGAAATATTCCCCATCCTCCAGGTTTCATTACACGATAAAACTCTGTCATAACCTTTTGAGAGTCTTCAACATGCTCTAAGACATGATTACATATTACAACATCAAATGAATTCTCATCAAAAGGAATATCATGAACATCCATCTTTACATCAGCCCATGGAGATATTAAGTCTCCTGTTGTATAGTCGATATTTTTCATATTTTTAAACAGCTTAATAAAACAATATTCAGGAGCAATATGTAAGAATTTAAGATTGTCAGTAAAGAAATTTGTTTTTTCTTTCATAAATAACCACATTAACCTATGTCTTTCTAGACTTAAGCTATCTGGTGCAATTGCATTTTCTCTTGGTTTTAATCTTCCATAAGGAAGGAGCTTTCTATATGTTTTTCCATTTATTGGATCTTCAAATTTATTGCCTCTAAGAAATAAAGAAAAAATCATTAGAAAAAAATGACTTACATGCTGTAAATAGTGTCTGGGTATAATTCTTGTAGCTAGAGATATAAGTAATTTCATATTTATTTTTTATGGCTATCTAATTAAATAANCTTGAGAGTCCCATACTAGACAGCATCTTCTTTACAAAATTCCAAAAGAAATTAAATTGACCAAAAGCAGCCCCAATTATTAATATTAAAACTTGGTATACAGGAAATACTATTAAAAGTCTTAGAGGGGTGAAAATCCATGGACTCATCATATTCTTTTCAAGTCCTATTAAATTTAAAAGTGGATCACTAACTACAACTGATAGTGATCCTGTAATACCAAAAACAATAAAAATTATTGTTAATTGAAAATTACTTGTAATATTCCATTTAGTCTTTAAATTATTTAACCATTTCATTTGACAAAAATATATAATTATTTATTTATAACTTAATTTATAAGCTGCTAATAAGCTAGTGATACCTGCAGTTCCGGCAAGTAAGAAAAAAACATAATTAATTGTATATATATCAGTGATATATCCAAGAAGTGGTGCTGTTAAAGCAAATGATAATCTAATCATAAAACTTCTTAATGATAGTACTGTTGCTCTTCTTTCTGATGTAGTATTAATATTTATTAGGTTTCTTAAGTGTGGAGTTATTATGCCTCTTAATAAATATACTAATGCTATAAAAAATAAGCCAAACAGTGAAATATTAAAACCTAAACATATTAATGATATAGACATATATATAGATATATAAATCAATAGTTTAGAGTTATTAAAAATATAAGAATAGTATGATGTTAATCCTGCCATTATATTTAATCCTGCCCAAATTATACCAAAGTATGTTAATGGCATATCAATTGTACTTAAAAATGGCTGTACAAACCATGCAACTGACAATGTTGTCATTCCCATTGCAGAAGAATAAATAATATACCATTTAAGTTTCTTATTATAAATAAATGTATCTTTTACAATGTTTAGAATAGAATTTAGAGATGTGGCTATTTTAAATGTTCTTTTAGGCTCTACTAGAGAAAATGCAATAGGTATACTAAGCATTATGACAAATGTCTGAATGTATATCGGAAGATATATTGATGATAATGCTAAAAATCCACCTAAAATTCCTGCAATAGCTTCTGAAAAATTACCAATAGCATAATTCTTACCTTCAATTTTTGTATATGAATCTTCATCATCTAATTCTATTAAAGTATCATATATTATAGCACTGTCTGCACCTGAGATTAGACTTCCACCTATACCTAATAATATTTCAGCAATTAAATATTCATTGAATCCACTATAAGTTGATAATAGTATATATCCTATAAATGAAAAAAAAGTGCTTATTAATATTGAGTTTTTCCTTCCATAAGAATCAGCAAAAAAACCAGAAGGTATTTCTAAAATTGCTATTGTTAATGAATAAACTGCTTGCAAGATCATAATCTCTGTTGTAGAAAGATCATTCTCTTGAAAAAATATAACAATGATTGGCATAGCAACCATAAACCATGTAACCCCCTTTAAAAGATACATTTTAAGAATATTATATTTTAAGCTCACTATGCTCTTGGGTGAAATTGCATTAAATTACTTCTTAAATAATCTTTATCTAGGTGAGTGTATATTTCTGTGGTTGTAATACTTTCATGTCCAAGCATTTCCTGAACTGCTCTTAAATCTGCACCTCCTTCTATAAGATGTGTTGCAAATGAATGTCTAAAAGTATGTGGACTAATTTTTTTCTGTATTCCTGCTATTGTAACTAATTTTTTAATAATAGTAAAGATCATTACTCTAGTAAGTTTACTTCCTCTATTATTTATAAATACATAGTCTTGTTGATCTTTTTTGATTTTTTGGTGTACTCTAACTTCATTAATATACAACGAGATATATTTTATTGCTTTAGAACCAATAGGAGCTAGGCGTTCTTTATTTCCTTTACCTGTTACTTTTAAATAACCTTCAATAAATTGAATATTACTTATTTTAAGATTAATTAATTCACTAACTCGAAGTCCACAGCTATATAATGTTTCAATTATTGCTCTATTTCTCTCACCATGTTTGCTGCTAAGATCTATTGCAGCTACTATCATGTCAATCTCAATAATACTTAATACATCTGGAAGTTTTAAACCAATTTTAGGATTATCAATTAAAGTTGTAGGATCATTAACAATATAGTCTTCAATAATAAGATATTTATAAAATGATTTAATACCAGAAATTATTCTTGCTTGTGAACGTGCTGAAATACCATTATCATTAAGCTCTAAAATAAACTTTCTAATATCCTTTGTAGAAGTTGAAATTTCTGTTTTGTTAATTTTAGAGCAATATGTAGCTAATTTATTAATATCTCTAATATAAGCTTCAACTGAATTTTGAGCTAGTGATCGTTCAATTTGTAAATAATATTTAAACTCTTTTATGGAACTCTCCCAACTCATTTCTTTAAATTTGCTTTATGAAAGTTATTATTATTAATGGACCAAATTTAAATTTATTAGGCAAAAGAGAAGAGTCAATTTATGGGAATATTTCTTTTGAAGAATACTTTGATAAATTAAAGTCTAATTTTCCTAGATTAGAATTGGAATATTATCAATCAAATATAGAAGGAGAAATAATTAATAAATTACATGATATTGGTTTTACTTATGATAGTATACTCTTAAACGCTGGTGGATACACTCATACCTCTGTAGCTATTACAGATGCTATTGCAGCTATCTCAACTGATGTTATTGAAGTTCATATGACAAACATCTATTCTAGAGAAGAGTTTAGAGAAAAATCACTATTATCTATAAATTGCAAATCTGTAATTTGTGGTTTTGGCCTTAAATCCTATAGCCTAGCTTTAGAATCTTTATAGCTCTGAATATTTCTTTTGATCTTTAAAATAATACTTATAAAGTATACTCCATTTATATTTTCCACTTAAGACAAAAGATTGATTAATTTTTTGGCGTTTTATTATCAAGTGAGGTATTGTGAGGTAAAAAACTACATGAGCTCTTAAAATGGCTAAAACATGTCTTAATCCTTTTCGTTTAGTAACAAACTTTAATCCTGCAACGCCATCTAGAATTAATCTAATAAGTACAGTTTTAACTAATTCAATAGCAGGAAGATTCTTAAAAAGCATAAATAAATTATTTCTAAAATTTAAATATGTCTTAAAAGGAGAGGAGCTATCAAGAGTTCCACCACCAACATGATAGACAATTGAATTTGGATTAACCATAATCTTATAACCCTTGTTCTTAAGCCTCCAACATAAGTCTATCTCTTCTTGATGAGCAAAGAAATCATTATCAAATCCATTAACTTCATTAAAATGAGCAGAACGAATAAACAGGCAAGCACCTGATGCCCAAAATACTTCGGTAATATCATCATATTGATTATTATCTTTTTCTAAAGTTTCAAAAATTCTTCCTCTACAAAAAGGATAACCTAGATTATCTATATATCCTCCGCTAGCACCAGCATACTCAAATTTATTTCTATTATTATAGTCAAGAATTTTAGGCTTGACAAGCTGATATTGATTCATCATCTTCCATTAAATTAATGATTGGCTCAATCCAATTATCTGTAACTTCAATATCTGAGTTAATCAGAATAAAATACTTTTCAGTTAATTTACTTAAGGCATCATTATATCCTTTTGCATATCCTTCATTATAAAAATTTTGAATAATATTTACAGAGGGGAAAGTGCTATTTACATATTCTACAGAATTATCATCAGAAGCATTGTCAGCAATATATATATTGGCCATTGGGCTTTTATCAATAATTACTGGTAGGAATTTTTTTAACCAATCAATGCCATTCCAGTTTAGAATTACTACAGCTGTATTTATTTTTTGTGTTTCCATCTATTATGTGACCAAAGATATGAATTTGGTTCTTCAATAATTTTTTCTTCTAAACGTTTTATAAACTTATTTGTTATCTCTCCATCTTTTGAGTTTTGAGGATTCTCATCTATAACTTCAAATTTTATGTTATAATATCCATTAGATTCTTTAGTCATATTACAGAACAATACTGGATAATCCATTTTACGTGCTATCTTTTCAGCTCCCAATATATATGGTACATCTTGATTAAAGAACTTAGTCCAGTATGTTTTTGAGTTAACTACAGGGTTTTGATCAGAAGCTAGGCCAATAATTTTACAGTCTTTATTACTATATATATATTTAATACTATCTTCAATTTCTACTAATATAACACCGAATTTTGCTCTTACTTTTATCATTAATTTATCAAAGTATTTATTTGATAATTTCTTATAAATACCAATAAAATTTTGTTTGGCAACAATTGAAATAATTTGACTTGCCCACTCCCAATTATTATGATGGCCCATCATTAATATGATAGATTTATTTTGTAATCTATAGTTTTCTAGAACCTCTGGATTAATAATCTTAATTCTACGTTGATAAAAATTCTGATTAACACTTCCCATCTTTAATATCTCAATAAATAAATTAAAGAAATATTTATAAAACCCTCTTATGACATTTAAATGCTGATTATTGTCTAAATGGAGTAGTGAGTTTCTAATATTAGAGCTTACTATTTTTTTTCTATAACTAAAAATAAAATTAAAAATTATGAAAATAGGGTATAGGATAAAATAAAGAATAGATAGATTTATAGATCCTATGATGTAGAAAAAAGAATATATAAGTTTATTGATCACTTTATTTGAATTGAATAAGTAGGGTATTGCGAAATTAAGAAATTGAAATATAAGTTACTCAATAATTAAACTTAATAAAGTTTCTATGGGATGAAAATATTTTTATTTTTGCAGTCCACTTTTTGGAGAGGTGGCAGAGTGGTCGAATGCACTGGTCTTGAAAACCAGCGTACAGCAATGTACCGGGGGTTCGAATCCCTCCCTCTCCGCAAAAAAGAAGCTCTATCACTAGATAGGGCTTTTTTTATTCCATTCTCTTTAGGTATTTAAATTTTATATTCTATTAAGTGA